>ERZ1370068.9502-contig-8277_pt1 | contig 47081 bp, 88 predicted proteins | sample MGYA00561227_ERZ1370068 | MGnify/ENA primary metagenome ERZ1370068 (study PRJEB38410, sample SAMEA6850437) | metagenome | study: Metagenomic assessment of the ecological functions of the soil: analysis of the soil microbiota associated with the... | reverse complement strand
CCACGTATTGCCCGCCCGACGCCGGAGACGAGCGTCAGCTCACGAGATGTTCTCTGATCAACGCGCGGTCGGTCGACTCGCCGAACGCGCCCGCCTCACGCGCACTGGCTGGCCGCGTCCCCATCTCGCCGCTCGCGCCACGGAACAGGGAACGCGGTGCGGTCACGAGCGCCACAGGTTCGAACGGACCGAGCGTGAGCGCAGCGTCGCTTTGGCGCTTGCCCACAGCTCCCTGATCCAGATCCGCCGCCCCAGCATCAACGAAGCTCGCGAAGCGCCGCAGATAGGCGGCGATCGCCCGTAGGTCGCCTCGAGCCACGACCCCCGTCGGCGCGAAGAACTTCCTCGGCGTAATCTGAAGAAGCCGCAATACGCCATTGCGATCCACGCCAGCTGGACGCGAGCGCCACGATTGCGAACGGCGGCCGGATGGCGGAAGAAGAGGTAGCCAGCGCGAGCACGAGCTGAGCTCGCGAGCACGGAATCTCCCTCGTTCGGCGAGTACGGATGCGCAATGCGGCTGCGTGACGGCGCCGCGCGCATCGGGCTCGCCAGATCGATCAACCCTGAAACCCTGCTGTCCTGCACAGGAAGGCCGCCATATCGTGGGCGAGCGGTTGGCGGCGGCGGACTCGATAGCGCTTTCGATACCGAAAACCCATCTACGCCGTCATTGCTCTATATGGCCTCGCCCATGTCTCGGTCATGGCCATGCTGCACCCGGACCAATACTCTTCTACTATAACTCCTTTGCTGGCGGCGTTGCCGGCGCGGAGCAGAAGTTCAAGCTCGACCTATTGGTGGGCGAATTCCTACGCCGAGGCAGTTCAAGGGCTGCGAGGACTACTCTACGCGCGGCTTGACGGCCCGGACTGAGGAGCGCGAGTTCACGGTGGCGGTATGCGGTCCGCCCAGTCTCCGCCGATTACTACCTGCCGGCGAACTTTCGCTTCACGCGCCGGCTTGTTCTGCTCGGGCAGACTTTTTTATCGCGTTTACCAAGGATAACTGCGACCGCTCGCTGCCGGGCCGACCGGTCTACCGAGTCGAGCGCATGGGCGCGTTGCTGTCGGTTGTGCTCGATCGGCGCGACCGCTTTGCTCAGAAGCGAACCGCACGGCGGCCACTGGCCGCCGTGCTGCTGTCAAGACTCCCACCGGGCCCAGACCTGCCATGACCCTCGAGCATTTGCTCTGCACATGCACCCCACATAGGAATAGGAGCCGACTAAACAGGCGTTCCGCGTTCGCGACCTCCGCGGAACAGAGCATGCCCATCCAACTTCATGGAACGTTCTCAGTATCGACAAGCCTGACCGCGTCGAGGATCAGATGTGGTGGTTCGCCGCCGGTCACCGAAACCTGCTGATGCTTTCCCAGCGTCGAGTATCGCTCGAAGGCCAACGACCGGCCGGGATCCCGGACGCTGGCTGCAGGACGGGCGGATTTCTCGCCCGAAATTAGCAACCTGGTACCCCGACCGCACTTTGCTCCGGACACGACCAGCGCCGACCCGCAAGCTTGCAGACGGGCAGCAGCCAGAAGCGCCCGCCCGGTTCGTGCCGGATCGGTCGGTGCCCTGCCCTTTCCCGGCGGCGTCTTCGCTGCGATCTTCAGCGCTGACGTTTCGTGCGCATCGCAACGTCAGATGAACAGGTGCGCCCTGAGGCAATTCCGTCGCTTTGCCTCGCCGAAAGCGGCTGGCTCATTTTAAATCTGCCAGCCTATCGTTGGATGTTATCTGGACCATCGACTTACCGCCGTACAGCAATACTCGGCGTTATACTACCACTGCGACGCTGGCACGTTTGTTGACGGCGACCGGGTTCCGCCTCATCTACTCCACTTGCTGGGAACTCCCCTGCGCTGTTTCCATTTATGGTGGTCTCGCGCAAGCTCTTTTTCTCCCGGGGTGTGATGGTCGGCCGGCGGGCCGCCTTGCACCCTCCCCAGTCGACAGCGCTCGGTCAGTGCCGCGACAGGCCTCGAAACCATCCTCTTGCGAGCGGGGTTGAGGTTCCCGTTCGGCGGGTCGGTTCTCGCAATCGCTGCCAGGGAAGACGCCGCCGGTGGTTGACGACCGACCATGACGAGCGCCGAGACAGCACCTCGTCTCGCCCTCTCGTATCGGCGCAGATCCCGAAGTCTTCAACGTGCGCGGAAAGTGTCGCGGAACTCATCGGCGCGCTTGAGAACCTTGCGATCCCTGCGGGGCAACGAAATCGTACTTGTCAATGACGGCGGCGTCGGTAATAAGTCTTCAAGTTCTCCACGCCCTTTTCGACAACGCGCGGGTCCCAATGACCCTCGTCGACCTTGCGCGCAACTACGGCGAGCACAACGCTGTAATGGCGGGGCTGCGCCACCGGGCGGGCTCCGTGATCACGATGGACGACGACTTGCAAATCCTCCGGGAGGTGCAGCGCCTTCTAGCTTTTAGCCAGCGGGCGGCAAGCAAGTGGTCTATACCTACTGATCACAAGCGACATCCTATGTGGCGCAACTTCGCTAGCCGCTTTTGCGAGCCGGGTCGCGAATTTCGTCCTCGACAAGCCCAGCGGCCTGTATCTTTCAGCTTCCGCTGCATGAGCGCGTTTCGTGGTACGAGAAGTCAGTCGTTATGAGGGCCCCTTTCCGTATGTCGATGGATTAATTCTTCAGGTAACACAAGACATCGGATCGGCTTCTCGTGAATCATCTTCCGAGGTGCTTCGGGAAGAAGCAATTACCAGCGCGTCGGCTTATACGATTATGGATGAGCATGTTCGATCAATTTTTCGGTCATGCCTTTGCGGATTAGTACGTTTACCGGCATTATTCTGAGCGCGTTTGGGGCTCTTGGGGGAGCGAATCGTGGTCGGAGAGGCGCTGCTTCGGTCACCACCGCCGGGCTGGGCGTCGCTAATGGCGGCGGTTCTTCTGCTTTCCGGCGTGCAGCTCTTGATCCTCAGATCGTCGGCGAATATCTGGGCCGACTATACCTGACCGTCAATCGGAAACCCCAATCCGTGGTGAAAGAAGTGCGCCGCAGGCAACCGAGAACGGCGTGGCGGAGAGGCGTCGCCAGCGTGGCTGACCCAGAGCGCGTGAAACGCCATGGTCATCTCCCAGCAGGGTCCGGAAAAAGGCCGAGATTGTGGCCAGAGATGTGTCGTATAATGGCCACTGCGTGACGAGATGTTGGGGGACGTCCGATGCGCGGTGGGGATGCGAGAACAGAGGCGCTGTTCAGCTATGTGAGCTGCGAGCGCCGGGTGCCAATGGATCATCCATTGCGGGCGATCCGCAAGATCGTCAACGAGGCGCTGACGGCGCTGTCGCCGGAATTCGAGAAGCTCTATGCCAAGTCCGGACGGCCGTCGATCCCGCCGGAGAAATTGCTTCGCGCGCTGCTGTTGCAGGCGTTCTATTCGGTGCGCTCGGAGCGGCAGCTGATGGAGCAGCTCGACTACAATCTGCTGTTCCGCTGGTTTGTCGGGCTGTCGCTGGACGCCGTGATGGCGGCCCGTCCCGGCAATCACCGGATCACGCTCGGTGCCGACAAGGCTTATGATGTGGCCGGGTTTGTGCGCCGATCTGCGGCGACTACAATGTGACGCCGCATGTGGCGCAGAACACCACGAACCGGCGGTCGGCAATCGACGGGCGGACGACCCGCCACCCCGGCTATGCGGTCAGTGGGCGGGTGCGCAAGCGCATCGAGGAGGTGTTCGGCTGGACCAAGGCGGCCGCCGGCTTTCGCAAGACCCATCACCGCGGCCTCGCCCGTGTCGGCTGGATGTTCACGTTGGCTGATCACGGCCCACAACCTCGTCCGCCCGCCCGAAGCCGACTCGCCGTCGTGGCGCTAGCCACGCCCGGAACTTCTGCCCAGACCTGATATTCACCCGCAAAAATCGCCAGCCAGACCCGTGCAGTGAGCTTTTACTGCAATCCAGACGCGTGACTGTACTAACAGCTCTACTGCGTATGCGCTCCAGCGGCTGGCTTTTTCCGGCAGCCTGCTACGTCTTACCCTCGCGGCGGCTATCCTTTCGCGCATCGGCGGGCAGATTGCATTGAAATCGGCGGCCGGTGATGGGTTACCATTATCGCGCAGCTCATCAACCCACCAACTATTGTCGGTTTTGTAATCTATATCCTCGCCGCCCTCTGTTACATTGGTGGCCCTCAAGGAAGATTCCCGTCTCCATCGCGTTCCCTTCGGTCTCGGCGAGCTATGCACTGGTCGCCGTCCTCGCGCATCTCTATGGAACGAGCCTCTCGGCCTCCCACACATCACGGGCCTCGCACTGATCGGCAGTGGGGTGGTGTTATTCATCAGCATTGAGCAGGCGGGCTATGCCGCCACTCTAATTGGCGAAAAACTCTGCTGATTTCGCTGATGACTTGGTCTACCTCCGCATCCGGAGAGTTGGGGGTACATCGGTGAGCTCAAGATCTGCCGGGCGGCGCGCTCGGTTAAGCCGAGACCCGACGGCCCGGCCGCGCAGCGGTCGCGATGAAGCGGGTTGCAAATGGACAGGAACAGGGTAGTGGACTCCAGTTCCGATTCCGGCTGGCGCGGAGCCGCTCCGCAACGCATCGCGCTCGGCAAGGCGGATCACATATTGGTGAAAGACATGGATCGCATCCGCACGACGCGCCGGGGCGATTAACGGCAATCCCGCCAGTCCGCATCGTAACGGGAAGCAATGGCTTGTCGCCGCGCATTGTCCCCACGCAAGGCTCCTAAGCTTGACGTCGAGAATCGCGGCCTGGATAGGATCGAGGCGCGAATTTATGCCGATGCGGGTGCTGACAAAGCGTTCCTTCCAACCATATTCGCGAATTTCGCGCAAGGTCGTGGCGATAGCGGCGTCGTTGGTGACGGCCATGCCCCCATCGCCGGCTGCACCGAGATTCTTGGTCGGATAGAAGCTGAAACACCCAACGTCGCCGACTGAGCCCGTTGCTCGCCCGCGATAGGACGCTCCATGGCTCTGCGCGCAATCCTCGATCAGACGCAAGCCGTGCGCGCGGCGATGTCACCAGTGCGCAGAGTTCAGCGGGCTGACCATAGAGGTGCACGGGCAACACCGCTGCCGGCCGCCCCGAGCGGCGGCATCCGCAAGGCCCGCGGAGTTCATGCGGAGCCATCGTAGTATGTACCAGGCTCTACATCGATTAACACCGCGATCGCACCTGCGCGTTCGATAGCCGCAACGGTGGCTACTGCAGTATGCGAAACAGTAAACACGAGATCGCCAGTGCCGATGCCGCAAGCGCGCAGCGCAAGCTCGATCGCATCCGTCCCGCTTGCACAGGCAACGGCGTGAGCGGCACCGATGAAATCGGCAAACGCCGACTCAAAGATCTCGACCTCTCGGCCGAGGATACAGCTGCCGCCCTCTAAGACGCGGCTTACGCAGCGTCTATCTCGGGCTGCTGCGCGAGATAGCCAGCGCGAGGATTGGTTTGGGGAATGTGGAGAAAGGAGAGGTCCAAGTTTCAAGACAGCACTACAAATAGTTTGTTAGATGGCGGCGGTAATAATCGAGAGACCTTCGCAGCCCTTCGGCAAGCGAAATGCGGGGATGCCAACCCGCTGAGCATTCGGAAGCGGCGGTCGTCAGTTGAAAATCTCCGATATCAATTCGCTTGCGTTCCGGCGGAAACGCGCGGATTTCGTACGTGCCGCCGCCGTTAGCTTCAACGATCGTCTCGGCCAAGTCCATCAAACTACAGGGCTCGTCTCCTCCCACATTAAGGGCCAACCCCACTACCTCCTCTGTGACGGCAGCTAAGAGGAAGGCCTCAGCCGCGTCTTCGACATAGAGCAGGTCCCGACGCTGCTCGCCTCCCAGACCTCGAATGGCTCGCCCTCGATCACCCGGCGCAACCAGATGCCGAGAAAGTCTGGCGGGCATCCTTGATGCGCATCCCCGGTCCGTAGACGTTAGTCAGTCCGCAGCGAGCGGGTCTTGATCCCATAGACGTCCCGAAACAGCAGATGATAGGCCTCACCAGCCATTTTATTGACGCCGTTCACGTCCACTGGCCTCAGGGGATGGCGTTCGTCGACCGGCAGATAGTGCGGTCGCCCGTAGATCTGGCGTGTTCCGGCATGGACGATGGCGATATCAGGATTGACCGCGCGGCATGCTTCTAAGAGCTGGAGTTGCGCTGTACAATTGATCGCAAGATCGTCTGCAGGGGCCGACATCGAGATCCAAATGGCTAGTCTGGGCTGCGAGGTTGAACAGGAAATCCCGACCTTTGAGGGAGGTGCCCCATAATGTAGCCACCGCGGATATCGGCTATATTGACCTCCACCCGATCGCAGATATCGATAATATTCGCCGGATTGCCACCATATTCGGGGATCATGCTGTCGATTATAAGGACTCTCGCGCCCAGCCCGAGAAGGCGGCGTGCCAACGCGGAACCGATAAAACCCATACCACCGGTAATAACCACCCTCGCACCAGAGAAAGACCTCAAGGCGCAGGATCGGAACAGGAACTCTTCATTTTTCGCGCCCAAGAACTGCAGAGGGATGTCCCGCCATCAGCTTCGGCGTCCCTAACCGTTGAGCCGACCCTGCCTCTTCAGCTTCGGGAACGGCCGCGGAAGGGTGTTGTGCCACGGCGCAAGGGTTATGCTAAGAACGCTTTAAGTTCACGGACTATTCCGGATTGTTCGGTGCCTTCGTGGGGTGATCTGCGAGCAATGGCGTCCACGCCGGAGAGAGCTTCGATACGCGCACCGGCGTAGCCGCGTCAACATACAACGACTGCGCTTCAGGGGACGGACCGCGGCGCTCACCAAGCGCCTTCACCAGGACTGTCCGCGCCAGAACGCCATGGGGCACGACAACTATATCACCAACACGAATTGCGTAGTGGGCTTTCTTGACGGCTAGCCCATTGACCGTCACCACCCCAGCCAGTGCAAAGGCGGGCGGCGCGCGAAGCGGCTCTTGGCGAATCGCGCGTACCAAAGCCATTGGTCCAGGCGCATGCTCGACGGCTTGAGGTGAGGGGACGCCCCTCAAGCGAGAGTCAGCTCTCGTAGCTTGGCGAATGGGTGACCGTCGTCCATCCGCAATCGCGGACGGCCATTGCCGCCTTTTCGCCGACTGCGAGGCCGAGCAACAAAGCTCTCCCGCCAGCTTCAGCGACTGCACGATATCCTAGCGCAACCAGCAGCTGCTGCAACTCTTGCCGGCTGATGCCAGAGATCGCCGCAAGCTCACCCATCGCAACGGGCCTCGCCGAGGCGAGGCGGCGCGCTGCCGACAGCGAGCTTTCTCGAGTCGATCCGGACGCATCGCAAGGCTGCCAAACAGGCGCAACCCGATAGTGGCGTAGAACGACGGCGGCAATGCTGGATCGACTTCTATCACGTTGGCCAGGCGGTCGCTTGGAGGTAACCGTGGCACCGGGCGATTGTGTTGCACCGCCCAGAGCAAGGCACGAAAGCGCATGGTATCGGCGCGAAGAAGCGGCTCGAAATAGACGCTCTCAATGCCGAAGCGGAGGCCCTGCCGACCCAGCGCGTTTCGATCCAGGGGATCGAGCGCCTTGATCTGCGGACCGACCTCGGCTGCCGGCAAGAAACCGAGCGCACCGACCAGCTGGAAGACGAGCCGCGCGCGTTACCGCCGACCGATAGGGCTTGCGCCGTAAAAGCGGCGATAAACGCCGTTCGATCTCCGCGCGCAGAAAGCGCTTGCAGCCGCTGGCGTATCCTTTCGCGTAGCTCGCCCTCAACAAAGTCCGCGGCAAGCGGCTCTGCGCGCGGCGCGAGCGTCCGCTTCCCAGCAACCAGACGACCGACGAAACCTCCGCGCCACATCAAGCTTCCGGTCGGATCGATGGCAAAGGCGTTGTCGGGGTCTGCGAGGAGGCGATGGGCGCGGGCAGCTACTTCGCGGCGCACTACGCGGCCTGCCGCGGCGATCAGCATCCGTGCCCTCAGCGCCGTCGCGCGCATCCGGTACAAAGCGCAACCCGTCGAGGCGACCGACGTAGGTCCCGCCACGTGGATTTCGCCTGCTTCCGAAACCTCGAATGGCAACTCACCGTCGCAGGCGAGCTGACGCACAAGGAAAGTCGAACGCTGATCGACGAACCGCTGGGTGATGCGATCGTGCAAGCGCATCCGAGAGCCGATCTTCGATGCTGCGAGCGCGATCCTGCCACGCGCCCGCATCCTCGACCCAGTCACTCCGATGGGTGATATATGTCCAGGTGCGGATGTGCGCGATGCGCGCCATCAGCGCATCGATATCGCCGCTGATGCTATCGAGGTTCGCCATTTGGCCGGCGATCCATGCCGTCGGGAGCCGCTGCTCCGGGCGCGCGAGATGGATGAAGCATTGGCCAGAGAGTCGCGTATGGCTGTCGCTCAATACCTTGCGGAAATCGGGAATCTGACACACTTCCCACAGCAGACGGACCGCGCCGGGATGAACGGCCAGCGCGGCGATCTCCTCGTGTGCGGGCAAGCGCCTGCAAAGCGCGGTGATCATCAGCTTCACGCGCTTGGACGAGACCTGGAACCGAGGGCCGCTGGTCAAGGCTCTCGAGCAATGCTGCAACCGATTCGAAGCGCAACCGCGTGTTGCGCCAATTCAGCTGCGTCAGCGGATCGAACCGGTGGGATCTCGACCGCCTCAACAATCTCCGGATCAAGCGATCTCTGCTCAGCGGTGGTGCCAAAGGTGCCGTCGCTCATATGTCGACCCGCGCGCCCTGCAATCTGCGCGATCTCGGCTGCGATTGAGTCGGCGGGGACCCCGGCCGTCAAATTTGTCGATCCTGGCAAAGGCGACATGGTCGAGATCCATGTTGAGCCCCATTCCGATCGCGTCCGTGGCAACGAGATAATCGACCTCGCCGGCCTGAAACATGCCGACCTGCGCGTTGCGTGCACGGGGGCTCAGCGCCCCGAGGACGACCGCGAGTGCCGCCGCGCTGGCGGCGGATCACCTCGGCAAGGGAAAACACGTCTGCCACGGTGAATGCTACGACGGCGCTGCGCGGCGGCAGCCGTGTCACCTTCTTATGGCCGGTATAGGAGAGCGTCGAAAGACGCGGCCGGCTCACATGTTCGACGTCGCGGACGAAGCCGCCTCATCAGTGGCTTTATCGTGTCTGCGCCGAGGAACATCGTCTCCTGGAGACCGCGGGCATGCAAGAGGCGTGCGGTAAACACGTGGCCTCGCTCGGGATCGGCGCAGAGCTGGATCTCATCGACCGCCAGGAAGTCGACTGGCCGATCGAGCGGCATCGATTCGACGGTGCACACGAAATAGGACGGGTTGGGCGGGGAAATCTTCTCCTCGCCGGTGATCAGCGCAACCGACCGCGCGCCCCTCAGCTTGACGATCCTGTCATAAATCTCTCTCGCTAGCAGCCGTAGCGGAAATCCGATGACTCCGCTGCGGTAGCCGAGCATGCGTTCGATGGCGAGGTGAGTCTTGCCGGTGTTGGTCGGCCCGAGGACCGCGACGAGTCGCGGAGCGGAGCTCAGCGCTAGCCATGGACATTAAGGTATCGGGCCGGAGCAGGTGGAGAGCAAGAGCAAACCGACGATGCGATCGTCGAGACGAAAGCAGCTCGGGTTAGGTCAGCCTCCCATTTAACCGATTCTTCGCGGCTTTGGGAAATATACCATGTCATGAGGCGATACACGCTATGATTGTAGCTCGACGGGAAAGACCCGAATCCCTCCTCGAGAACTACTGCTCTCGGCTCGGAACCCTGCTCGAACGGCAGTATACCGGACTGGCGCTGCTCGCCGCGAAGCAGGAAGCTGACGCTGCTGCCAAGCGTGCCGAGGAAGCGATGCTGGCGGCACAGGCAGCCGATCTCGCAAAAACCAAGTTCCTTGCCAACATGGCGCACGAGCTGCGCACGCCGCTTAACGCGATCATTGGATTTTCGGAGATCATAAAGCTCGACAACATCCAGGCAAGGGAGCGGTATCCGCAATACGCCGAATACATTCATGATGCCGGTATCCTTCTACTAAACATTATAAATGGGCTGCTCGATCTTGCGAGAATCGAAGCGGGCAAAGGTCGATCTTGAGGAGCAGCTCGTTGGCGTTGGGAATTGATTCAGTCGGCAATCCGCACCATATCGATCCGATTGCCCACAAGAAATCGGTTCAGGTCAAGTGCGAACTCCGCGCACGCGACAGCGCTTATCTATGTTGATCAGACGAAATTTAGACAGATTATGCTCAACCTGCTGTCTAATGGTGTAAAATTTACCGAACCTCAGGGGAAATATTCGATCGGTTCTTGTATGAACGCCGGCGGAGACTTGATAATTTCTGTCAAAGACACTGGAATCGGGATCGCGCCCGAGCACCTGCAAAGAGTGTTAAGACCCTTCGAACAGGTCGCAGATCACCTGACCAAAGAGAACGAAGGAGCCGGACTGGGGCTGCCGATCGCCCGAGCGCTGATCGAGTTGCACGGTGGCGAATCTGGTCTTGACCAGTGATCTCGGCGCTGGAACAACCGTGGCGCTGCGGCTGCCTCGTGACCGAGTCCATCGCGTTGTTGCCTGCACCATCCCTGATGATGCGTAGGCCTCTCTTCAGCCGCGCGATAGGCGGCTCTCCCTGACCCGTCGTTGTCATCCTTTCCAGGCAAGGAACCGATGAAGAACAGCGATCGTGAATGTGAGCGATGCTGCATGTTGGCGCGTCATCGCGATATACACCCTCCCAAGCTATCGTATTGCTCGAAAGGCAGAACGTCACCAGCCAACAGGGAACGTCGCCGTACCGCTCGAAGTCGGGACGCTCGGTCAAACTGCACAGCCGCGTCTCGGTCGTTTATGGCATGATCACTGGGCTCAGGGTTCCGTTGCCCAGCCCAGAGCCTTCCGACAAGGATTTGAAGCTCGTCGAGCTCGAGCTTGGTCGGCGAGATCCTGATGCCGACGGCAGCGACGGGCTCTCTTCCGGCGCGGCGTGTCTGCGTATCCGGCGCTGGACGAGCCCGTATACCGTGCCTCAGCCGCTGATCTCGCGAAAGTTTATGCGCGGCCCAGCTCGGCGACCGCTCGGGTCGGGACGATCCATCAGACAGTGCCGTGCCCGCCTATGTGCTGACCGATGAGTTGTTCGGCAAGCATTTCAGCATCGTCGGCACTACGGGATCTGGGTAAATCCTGCGTTGTCGCCACGATCTTGAATGCCGTCATCGAACGCAATCCCAACGCCCACGTGATGTTGCTTGACCCGCATAGTGAATATGTCGAGTGCGTTTAAAGAGCGTGCGGCAGTGCTCAGCCCGGGCGATGGGCTTGTATCTGCCCTATTGGCTGTTCAACTTCGAAGAATTAGTCGAGATTGTGATCGGATCCGATCCTAACCTCGAGCAGGCTAAAAATACTCGGCGAAGCAGTGCTGGCCGCCAAGCAATCGTCATTTTGCCAAAGCCGGGCTCGATAAGCTCGGGACAGTCGATACGCCCGTCCCCGTATCGCATGTCGGACGCGCTTCGCTTTCTCGACACGGCGATGGGAAGTCTCAGCCGTCCTGACAGCGTCATGGCGCTATCAGGCCGTGAAAGAACGGAATCCTTGCCCTCCAAGAGCGATGCTCGCTATGGGTTCGTATTCGGCAGCCGTCTGACCTTGCGCGACGAATTGTCGCCGATATTCTCGCCCAATTGTTTCGGATCCCGGTCAACGGCAAGCCGATCACGATCCTCGACGTCTCGGGATCCCGTCGGAAGTTCTGAACGTGGTAGTCTCGGTCCTGTGTCGGCTCGCCTTCGATTTTGCCCTGTGGAGCGAGACGCCGATCCCGATTACGATAATTTGCGAGGAAGCGCACCGCTACGCGCCGCGCGACACAGGAGCTGGGTTTGAGGCCGCCAAGCGGGCGCTGTTTCGCATCGCCAAAGAGGGCCGCAAGTACGGAGTTTCGCTGTGCGTCGTCAGTCAGCGCCCGTCGGATCTGGCGCCGGGCCTGCTGTCGGAGTGCAACACGATGTTCGCATTCCGTATGACCAGCCACGAGGACCAGGACATCGTGCGCAGCGCCGTCCCGGAGGCCTCTCACGGCCTGATGAACTTCCTGCCGGCGCTACGCAACGGCGAAGCGATCGCGGTTGGCGAAGGTGTGGCGATGCCGATGCGGATATGCTTCAGCCTGTTGCCGGACGACCGCCGTCCCGAAGAGCGCGACCGACGTCATTTCACCAGCGCGTGGTCGAAAGACAGCGACGGCTCGCAGATCGAGCGAACGGTCGAGCGTTGGCGGCGGGGCGTGCGGCACGCTGGCGGGTAGCCTACGTTCGACGGAGCGGCGCGGAGGCCGTGCCCGCCTCCGGCAGACTCTGGGCGAACGGGACGGCAACGGCGGATCGGGCGGCATCGAGCGACATGCATCTTGCGCCCGCAAGGCTTCCGCCACATATCCTCGGCGCGTCCCAGCCAACCCGCGACGGCAGGCCATGACCCAGGAAACCAGAAGCCTTCCAGGCGGAAGTCAGCCGCCTGCTCGAGATTGTCGCGCACTCGCTCTACAGCGAAAAGGAGATCTTTCTCCGCGAGCTGATCTCGAACGCCTCAGACGCTTGCGACCGGCTGCGCTATGCCGCGCTGACCGAGCCGCAGCTGGCCGAAGGCGATAGCCAATTACCGGGTCGTGCTGACCCCGATCAAATCGTCGCTCGCACGCTGACGGTCGCCGATAACGGCATCGGCATGAATCGAGAGGAGCTGATCGAAAATCTCGGCACGATCGCGCGGTCCGGCACCGCCGCTTTTGTCAACCAGCTGTCCGGCGACGCCCGCAAGGATATGAGCCTGATCGGCCAATTCGGCGTCGGCTTCTATTCGGCATTCATGGTCGCCGACAACGGTTGAGGTGATGAGCCGCAAGGCCGGCGACAGCCAAGGCTGGCGCTGGGTCTCCGACGGCAAGGGCGAGCTTCGCGATCGAACCATGCCGCCGAGGCGCCGCGCGGCGCCCGCATCATCGCTGCATATGCGCGAAGGCGAGGAAGAGTATCTCGAGCCGCACGCAGCTGCGCAGGATCGTCAAGCACCTATTCCGACCATATCGCGCTGCCGATCATCCTCGGCCGACGGCGACAAGGAAGAGACCATCAACACCGCCTCGGCGCTGTGGACCCGTCCGAGATCCGAAATCACGCCAGAGCAGTACAAGGAGTTCTATCATCACGTCGGCCACAGCTTCGACGACCCGTGGCTGACCTTGCATGCCAAGGCGGAAGGCGTGCTCGAATACACGAGCCTCTCTGTTCGTGCCGTCGGCGAAGCCGTTCGACCTGTTTGATCCCGGAGCGCAAGAGCCGGGTGAAGCTCTATGTCCGGCGGGTGTTCATCACTGATGAGGGCACCAATCTGCTGCCGCCGTATTTGCGCTTCCTGCGAGGCGTCGTCGACAGCGAGGACCTGCCGCTCAACATCAGCCGCGAGATGCTGCAATCGAACCCGATGGTATCGCGCATCCGCCAGCAGCTGACCACGCGCGTATTGACGGAGCTGGGCAAGAAGGCGAGCGAGGCACCCGAGGAATATTCGCAAATTCTGGGACAATTTTGGCGCGGTCTTGAAGGAGGGTCTCTACGAGGATCGCGAGCAGCGCGACGACGTTGCTGGGGCTGGCGCGGTTCCGCTCGACGACGCGCGACGGGCTGGTCTCGCTGGACGATTACGTCGCGGCGATGAGGCCGGGGCAGGAGGCGATCTACACGATCACCGGCGACAATCTCGACGCTCACCGAAGCGGAGCCCGCAGCTCGAAGGCTTTCGCGCGCGTGGCGTCGAGGTGTTGCTGATGACCGACCCGATCGACGAGTTCTGGGTACCGGCGATCGGCACCTACAAAGATAAGCCGTTCAAATCGGCGACCCGCGGCGGCGCCGATCTCGACAAAATCACACCTGCCCGAGGACAGCAAGGCGACGAGAAGCCCGAGCCGCCGGCCAAGCTTGCCAGCCTGATTGCGATATTCAAGCTGGCGCTCGGCGACGCGGTGAAGGACGTGCGCAGCTCCGATCGCCTGACCGACAGCGCCGTTTGCCTCGTCGCCGACGAGGGCGACATGGACATGCATCTTGAGCGGCTGTTGAAGCAGCACCGCCAGCTCGACACCGATGTCCAAGCGCATCCTCGAGCTGAACCCGCGTCACAGGCTGATCGAGCGACTTGCCGCGGTTGGTCGGCGAGAGTCGGTGCCTCCGATCAGCTTTCTGAATTTGCCTGGCTTCTTCTCGACCAGGCGCGGATCGTCGAGGGTGAGCAACTGCCCGACCCTCGCTGCTTTCGCGCGCCGTCTTGCGACCTTGCTCGAGCGTGGCTTGCCTGCAGCGGCATGAGACCGAGGGGCCGAAACAGCCCGCCTCAGCTACTCCCGGAAAGACTAAGTAACGCGCCGCTCTACCGCGATCGAGATGTCGCTTCTACCCCGAAAGTGCAAGCCGGGTGATTGGGCGATTTTGGTAATGCAGCCCGTGACCCGAGCCCATTTTCTCATCCACCGACGAGCCTCGTCGCGACGGTGGAGCGCCGAGCCCGGCATAATCGAGCCTACGGGAGTTGCCCGGCTGCTGCGGGACCCGATTGCAATCGAACCCAATCTGCGCGATGCCTTCGTGTCGCAGCGCGCAAGCGGGACTGAATGAGACCATCGTCAAACCGCTGGCTGCGGTAGCGGATCGAGCTGCGATCGGCGCCGATCGGCCTAGCGTTCTACTGCCGCGGGCTCACCGCGTAGACCCGGCAGAGGTGAGACGCGGCGAGGCGCCTCGTCTAGCAGCTGGAGTCCGCCACGTTCTTGCGGCCACTGTCCCGCAGCCTGGCATTGTCGAGCATCGCCTCGCCCGACAGCTTCTTCAGCTTGACATTCTCCTCACTTGAGCGCCTTAAGCCGGCGGGCGTCCGACACCTCCATCCCGCTGTACCTAGTTCGGCAGGTCGTAGCGGCGAAGGCCGCAAGCCGGCCTCAACGCTGTTACGCACGGGCTGACCGTGGTCGCTTCGCTCGCGGCTATGAGGCCGCTTCCTGCGCCAAAGTTACGCCGAATTAATCCGCGCGAAAGCCCGTCTGTTAGCTCGTGGCATCAATTGTACCGCGATCCGCTCTCGCTCGGCGGCGCTTCGGCGGCACGAGCTTCGTCCTGGAGGAGAACAAATGAGAGAATTTGAGAATGAGCGCGCCAGCTCCCGCTGGCTGAACCGAAAGCGCTCAGCGGCGATCGGTTTCGGCCTTGGTGCGACCCTTGCCCTATCGCCCTTCGTCTGGGCCGAAAATCCGCCCGCTGCGGGGAGCCCGCCGCAAGCAACGCAAACGACACCACAGACGATGACGTCGCCGATTGCACTGATCCAGCACCAGAGCCTTGCGCCCCTGGTCAAGAAGGTCTCGCCCGCGGTCGTAAATATATCGGTATCGCGCCGGGCCGATGCCGCTGTCATGTCCGAAGAGCCTGAATTGGCCCCCTCGCCGGGATTTCCCAACTCGCCGTTCGACCAATTTCTGCGCCGCTTTTTCGAGCAGCAGGGCCCGGGGGGCCAGCGACATCTCTTTCCGCAAGTACCGGGAAACGCGGCTCAGCGTATTGCGCTCGGTTCTGGCTTCATCATTGATCCGTCGGGTTACGTCGTGACCAATAGTCATGTAATCGGCGACGCCGGAAAAGTGGAAGTCACCCTTCAGGACAATAGCAAATACACAGCAAAGATTGTCGGTCGTGACCCTAAGACTGACATCGCAGTTTTGAAGATTGAGTCAAACAAGCCGTTGCCCTACGTAACGTTCGGCGACAGCAGCGCGGCTCAAGTCGGCGATTGGGTAATGGCGGTCGGAAACCCGTTTGGCCTCGGCGGGACGGTGACCACCGGGATCATCTCAGCCCGTGGGCGCGATATTCACTCAGGCCCCTTCGACGATTTTCTGCAGATCGACGCGCCGATCAATCGCGGCAATTCCGGCGGGCCGACATTCAATCTCGAAGGCGAGGTGATCGGCATTAATACGGCGATCTATTCCCCGAACGGCGGAAGCGTCGGCATCGGCTTTGCGGTGCCGTCCAACGTTGCGAAGGCAGTCGCGACCCAACTCAAGGAGCACGGCAAGGTCAGCCGCGGCTGGCTTGGAGTACAGATCCAAGAGGTGACACCGACGATCGCGGCGAGCCTCGGCTTGCACGGCGAGCAGGGCGCTCTCGTGGCCGTCGTTACGCCGGACAGCCCTGGTGCGAGAGCCGGCCTTAAGCAAGGCGACGTCATTCTGTCCTTCAATGGGGAGGACGTCGCTCACCTGCGCGACCTGCCGCGCTCTGGTTGCAGCCGCCGCCCCGACAGCCACGCGGCAATGACCGTGTGGCGAAACGGCCAGACGCTCCAGTTGCAGGACCACTATTGGAGAGCTCGCGGATAACGATCGGGTCGCCGCAGCGGAGGAGGAGCAACCGGCGCGGGCGGAAGCACTGGGCATGCACTTCTCTCCACTGACGAGCGAGCTTCGGCGCGACCTGCACCTGGGCAAAGATGTGCATGGTGTGGTCGTCGAGCGGGTCGACAGCGGCAGCCCGGCCGATGATGTGGGGCTACGCGACGGGGACGTTTTGGTCGCGGTGAACCAGCAGCCCGTCAATACCCGCAGGAGGCGGCAGGGAAACTGAAGGAGGTTGCGGCTTCGTCGAAGAAGAGCGCACTCTTGCTGCTGAACCGTCACGGGTTACCCAATATGTCGGTGTGAGCCTGGGCGATAATCGCGGATAGCCCGCTGGGCAGACGGCTCCCTGGCGCTGACACGGCAGGGAGCTGTCCTGCAAGGATTGAACCCGTAAACAGAATGGCTTAGCGCGGCCGCCCCGCCGGCTCGTATTGCTTGCCACCGTTTCGCGGTGGCAACGGCACGCGCGCCTCAAGACGCTCGAGCTCGATCCGCGTCCGTGCACCAGCGCGCAGTAGGCGGTCGGTCGCCTCGCGTAATCCGGCTCGGCTCTCGGGCGTGTCACGAGCAAGAGCCGCATCGAAGGCCGTTAGAAACGCCGCGATGTCAGCCTCTACCCGCTCACGCAACGCTCTATCGATGAATACCCCGCCGTCCCCAGAGATTTGCGGCTCAGAGATCAGCGGGAGAGGCGCGCCGTTTGCCCCTTGCCGAGCAGACGGCCCAAAACTCTGTAGACCCGGTGCGGGAGGCGGCGCAGCCCGCTCAGCCGAAGTGCCGACCACATCTGCCGCGAGGGATTGCGCACCAGGTTCGGATTGCGCGGTCATGGGCGTGAGGCGGCGGCAGATGTAGCTGTACGGCCTGGCCTCGCTATCTCTGGACGACATCAAAGCGGGATTGGGCGCGCGTGATAAGTTGCCGTGCGCCCTCTCTCTCCGTCATTGGGAACTGACGGGCCCGGCTCGGCCGATTCCGGCCGATCGGGCCCTTCCTCTGTTTCGAGCCGCGGCGGGTTCTGCAGGAGAATTGCTCGCCAGCGGCCCATTCGTTGGCTCCTCCTCGCTGCGGCTGACGAGGAGAGGGCTCGGTCGGGTAGCTTTGACCAATTGCGGTTCCGGCGGTGGCGGAGCGCTCGGGTCGGAGCCGCACCCGCGCGCGGCTGCGGCTAACAATGTAACTGATCGCCGGGGGAACAGTCATACGTCCTAGCAATGTTCGCCAGGGTCTCGCCAGCCTCATATCGGGCCATAATCGATGGCCAGTCCTGCTGCGGTATTTTCCCCTTTTACTTGATCGTTCCATTCCACGGCCCTTCGGCTGCAACCCTGGTGTGCTGGTCTTCGCCTCCTCGGCTCACAGAATTTCGCGCAGCCGAGAGCAACTCCCGCCAAAACACACGATATAAAGCTTGATGGCTAGAGCGACGATTCAGCCAAGCGATCCAGCGAGGCCAACGCGAGTACCGCAACCCGAGCCCAATCTTCGTGTTGATAATAGCGGTCGACGAGTTACCAGTGAAGAGGATTTATTCGTTTTAAAAAGTCGTAACCAGGCCAGCTACCGGTGCAAGCGGGTCAGATGTGCACGATCTTGCCGGGGTTCAGGATGTTGGCCGGATCAAGTGCCCGTTTGATCGTACGCATGACGTTGACCCCTTCCCCAAGCTCGCTGACCAGAAAATCCATCTTGCCATATCCGACGCCGTGTTCACCCGTGCTCGTCCCCTCCATCGCGAGCGCGCGCGCCACCATCCTGTCGTTAAGCCGGCTGGCTTCCGGCGATCTCTTCAGGCCGATCTGGATCGATCATAAAGACTAGTATGAAAGTTGCCGTCACCAACATGGCCGACAAGTGCAGATGGAATCAATGAACTTGCGAGATCACGCTTGGTTTCGCTAATGCACTCGGCGAGACGCGAAATCGGCACGCACACGTCCGTCGCCCAGCCTTTCGACCCAGGTCGCAGCGCCAGCGCCGCATAATAGGCATCGTGACGCGCCTGCCAGAGCTTTGAACGGTCTTCGGGTGTCGTCGCCCACCGAAAATCAGCGCCGCCATGCTCGCCAGCGATCGCCTCCACCGCTTCGGCCTGCTCGGCCACTCCAGCTGCCGTTCCGTGAAACTCGAAGAAAGAGTGGGTGCGACTTGGTGATCGAGTTTCGAATACTTGTTAATCGCCGCAATCTGCGCTTCGTCGAGCAGTTCGATTCGGGCCACGGGTACTCCACTCTGAATCGTTAAAATAACGGTATTGACAGCATCCTCAATTGTCGGGAAAGCCGCAGACTGCCGCCGAAATCGCTTCGGGAATACCGTAAAGTCTTACGCTCAATTCAGTAATGATGCCTAGGGTGCCTTCCGAACCGATAAAGAGGCGGGTCAGATCGTAACCGGCTGCCGATTTGCGAGCGCGACGCGCAGTTCGGATTACGCGACCGTCGGCGAGCACAACGGTAAGCGCGAGCACGTTTTCACGCATCGTGCCGTAACGTACGGCGTTGGTCCCCGAAGCACGTGTCGCCGCCATACCGCCGAGCGATGCGTCAGCTCCAGGGTCAATCGGGAAGAAAAAGCCCGGTGTCGCGCAAATGCTCGTTGAGCTGCTTGCGGGTAACTCCGGCCTCAACGGTAGCATCGAGATCTTCGGCGTTAACGCGCAGGATCCGGTTCATCTGCGACAAGTCGAGACAAATGCCGCCGGCAAGCGCGGCGACGTGACCCTCGAGCGAGGTCCCGGCGCCGAACGCTATGACCGGTGTGCTGCGTTCGGCGCAGAGATTGACAATCGCGGCGACCTCGTCGGTGCTGCGAGCAAAGGCGACCGCGTCCGGAGCATGTGGGGCATGATAGGACTCGTCCTTGCCATGCTGGGCGCAGATCGCCGCCGAGGTGGAGAGGCGATCGCCGAGCAGCTGGCGCAGCGAAGCCAGCAGAGACTGGTCGATAGGCTTACGCTGAAGGGCGGGTGCGGGCATAGCGGCGGCCAGAAAATCAAAGCCTGAATGGGATCTCAAGCATTACTCCCCACGTGATGCTGCCGCAATCGGATTAGCGCCGGCTGGTCGACTGTGCGCACCTCAGAAGCGCGACCTATCAGCCGCGCTTGAAGGGCAAACCCTTTTTCCATGGCCAGCAAACAAAATTGTTGCAGGCTCCTGCACCACATCCGGCCACGAGATCCTTGCCGGGTACATTGTTGCTCAGTACCCGGCGACATGAGGGTCATCATTGAGCAAGCTCGGCGGAATCACTACGTTTGCGGCGGGCAGGTGAGAGTTGGAGATTTGCGATGGCTCTGAGAGCGGTCACGCTCGACGACAAATACAGTCTCGACAAGGGACGGATTTACCTGACCGGCACTCAGGCGCTGGTGCGCCTGCCAATGATGCAGCGGCAGCGCGATGTCCTTGCCGGACTCAATACCGGGTGCTTCATCTCGGGTTACCGCGGTTCTCCTCTGGGTGGGCTCGATCAGGCCCTGTGGAGCGCGCGTCGCTTTCTCGAGCGGAGCCACATTCGCTTTCAGCCGGCGATCAACGAGGAACTCGGAGCAACGGCGGTCTGGGGAAGCCAGCAGATCAATCTGTTTCCCGGCTCCAAATACGACGGCGTATTTGCCTTGTGGTACGCCAAGGGCCCCGGCGTCGACCGCAGCGGCGACGCACTCAAGCACGGCAACGCCGCCGGCTCGGCGCTCGCACGGCGGAGTGCTGCTGCTCGCAGGCGATGATCACACCTGCAAATCCTCGACCCTGCCGCACCAGTCCGAATATGCCTTTATGGATGCCTGCATCCCGGTACTGAACCCGGCCGGAGTGCAGGAACTGCTCGATCTCGGCCTCTATGGCTGGGCGATGTCGCGCTATTCCGGTTGCTGGATCGCTTTCAAGACGATCGCCGAGACCGTCGACAGCTCCGCCTCGGTCGAGGTCGGCCCGGAGCGGTTTGAGATCGTACAGCCCGACGATTTTGAGATGCCGCCAGGCGGTCTCAATATCCGCTGGCCGGACCAGCCGCTCGATCAGGAATATCGACTGCACCGATACAAGCTTTACGCGGCACTCGCCTTTGCTCGCGCAAACCGGCTCGACCGTATCGTCATCGACAGCCCGCGCCCGCGCTTCGGCATTGTGACCACCGGCAAATCCTATCTCGACGTGCGCCAAGCCCTCGACGATCTCGGAATCGACGACGCGCACGCCGCGGACATCGGGTATACGCCTCTACAAAGTGGCGATGTCCTGGCCGCTCGAACGCGAGGGGATCCGGCGCTTTGCCGAGGGACTCGAAGAGATCCTCGTCGTGGAAGAAAAGCGCGCAATCATCGAGAACCAATTCAAAGGAGCAACTTTACAATTGGCGCGCGGACGTCCGCCCAAGGGTTGTCGGCAAGTTTGATGAGCATCGGAGATGGATTCTGCCGTCGAACGGCGAGCTAACACCCGCCCAAATCGCGCGGGTTATCGCTGATCGCATCGCCCGCTTTCATACTTCGCCCCGGATTTCCGAGCGCGTTGCCTTCCTCGAGGCCACAGGACCGTCAGGTCGGCAGCAACGTCGTGCCATTCTCCCGGACGCCCTATTTTTGCTCGGGCTGCCCGCACAATACCTCGACGAAGGTGCCCGAGGGCAGCCGAGCGCTGGCCGGCATCGGCTGCCACTACCTGGCCCAGTTCATGGACCGGTCGACCGCGACCTTCACGCAGATGGGCGGCGAGGGCACGCCGTGGATCGGCCAGGCGCCATTTACCGAAACCCGGCACGTCTTCGCCAATCTTGGCGACGGCACCTACACCCATTCGGGCGTGCTGGCGATCCGGGCGGCGGTCGCCGCCAACGTCAACATAACCTACAAGCTGCTGTTTAACGATGCAGTGGCGATGACCGGTGGTCAGCCGATCGACGGCGGGCTGACCGTGCCAACACTCACCCGGCAGCTCGCTGCCGAAGGGGTCCGGCGCATCATCGTTGTGACCGACGATCCCGACAAATACCCGTTGGATGCTGGTTTTTCTCCCGAAGCGACGGTGCTTCACCGCGACGGCCTTGACGCGGCCCAGCGCGAACTACGGGAAATCTCCGGCGTTACTGCGATCGTCTATGACCAAACCTGCGCCGCCGAGAAGCGCCGCCGGCGTCGCCGCGGCCGGTTCCCTGATCCGCCGAAACGCGTCTTGATCAACGACCTGGTCTGCGAGGGCTGCGGCGATTGCTCGAGAACATCGAATTGCCTCTCGGTGGTGCCGGTCGAGACCGAGTTTGGGCGCAAGCGGGCTATCGATCAGTCGAGCTGCAACAAGGATTACTCTTGCATCGAAGGTTTCTGCCCGAGCTTTGTTACCGTACACGGCGGCCAGCTCAAGAAGCCAAACGGCGGTGACCGCGGCGAAGAACGGACGAGCGGCGCTGCCCGAACCCATTCTTCCGCTTCTCGATCAGCCCTACGGCATCCTCGTCACCGGAGTCGGCGGGACCGGTGTCGTCACGATTGGGGCACTTCTCGGCATGGCAGCACACCTCGAACAGAAGGGTTGCACCGTGCTCGACATGACGGGCCTCGCTCAAAAGGGCGGCGCAGTCTACAGCCACGTCCGCATCGCCCGGGAGCCTGATGAGATCCATGCCGTGCGCATTGCCGCCGGTGGCGCAAGCCTACTCTTGGGGTGCGATCTCGTTGTTTCGGCGAGCGCCGATGCCCTGTCGAAGCTGCAGCTCGGTCACAGCCGGGCGATCGTCAACAGCCACGAGACGATCACCGGCGAGTTTACCCGCGACCCCGACCTGAAATTTCCCGCCCGCGAGATGCAGCGGAGCATCTCCGACGCGACCGGCCCGGACAACGCCGAGTTTCTCGATGCGACCCGTATCAGCGACCGGCCTTCTCGGCGATTCTGATCGCGAGCAATCTCTTCATGTTGGGGTACGCGTACCAACGCGGATTAGTGCCGGTCTCAGCTGCCGCACTTGAGCGGGCGATCGCCTTGAACGGCGTCGCGGTGGAGTTTAACCTCGATGCGTTCTGCTGGGGACGGCGCGCGGCGGTCGATCCCGTTCTCGTCGAAGCCGCGCGACAGCCCCTGCTAGCGTGCCGGACAGCCACCAGCTCTCCGAAACTCTCAACCAGGTAATCGAACGTCGGATCGCGTTTCTGACGGAATACCAGAACGCCGCGTATGCCGCGCGCTATGCCAGCTGCGTCCGAGCGTGCGCAGCGAGGTCGAGACTGCGCGCCTCCCCGGCCAGATCGAGCTTACCCAAGCTGTCGCCCGCGCGCTCTTCAAGCTCATGGCCTACAAGGACGAATACGAAGTCGCCCGGCTTTACGCGGAAAGCGATTTCCTGAAGCGCGTTGCCGACCAGTTTCGAAGGCGCGTACGAGCTCAATTTCCACTTGGCGCCACCGCTGCTCGGCGACCGCGACCCCGAGACGGGGCATCTACGCAAGCGCAGCTTTGGTCCGAGGATGCTGTGGGTCTTTCGCATTCTGGCGCGGATGCGCGGTCTCCGTGGTACGCGTTTCGACATCTTTGGCCGCACCCAGGAGCGGCGCGCCGAACGCCAGCTGATCGCTGAGTACCAAGCACGTGATCGAGGAAATCCTGGCCCGCCTATCGCCTGCCAATCATGCAACCGCGGTCGAACTCGCCGCCTTGCCCCTTGAGATCCGTGGTTTCGGCCACATCAAGCAGGCAAGTCTCGCCCGCGTCAAAGCGAGACAGGAGGCGCTCCTCGCCCGCTTCCGCTCGGCACCGTCGCCGCACGTCCTCGCCGCCGAATAACCGCTCGCGCCAGTTCGCGCGGGCGGCACCAGCTCGCTTCACCCAGCTTCGAAGGGGAGTGCAATGAAGCGAGTATTCCCCTCGCGCTCGACGCGCAGGATGACGTTCTTGCGGCCATTCTTTCGGGCTGCAGCGACCTTTTGCTGCAACTCCTCCAGCGATCCGACCGGACTCGTGACCTACCGCCACGACGAGATCGCCCGGGCGCAGCCCTTGTGCAGCTCCCGGGCTGTTTTGCGGGACTTCGGTGATGACGGCGCCTTTTGTCGTATCGGGCAGTGAAAACTGCTTGCGCAGCTCAGCGGTCGGCTTGGCGAGCTTGAGGCCGAGCGCATCGACGCTCGGCGGCGGTTTCGGCTTCTCCGGCTCGGGCGTGAGGCGGTGCGGGTCGGTTAGGGTTCAACGCCGCGACCTTGAGCTCGACTTCCTGCTCTTTGCCATCTCGCCACATCGACAGCTTGACCAGTCTGTCCGGCGGCGTGTCGGCGACGAGGCGAGGCAGCTGGCGGCTGCGGTCGATTGGCTTGCCGTCATAGGCGAGGATCACATCACCCGGCTGCAACTTCGACTGTGCCGCTGGGCTCGCCGGATCGACCGCTGCGATCATCGCGCCTCGGCCCCGGTCAAGTCCGATCGCCTCGGCAATGTCCTCGGTGACCGGTTGAATGCGCGCGCCGATCCAACCACGCTCTACTTTGCCATTCGACCCTCAACTGGTCGATTAGTGGGCCGCGCGGAAGCTGACGGGATGGCGAAGCCGATGCCGATCGAACCGCCCGAGGGCGAGAAGATCGCCGGTGTTGATCCCGATCACCTCGCCGGCGAGGTTGAACATCGGCCCACCGGAGTTGCCGCGATTGATCGAGCGCGTCGGTCTGGAGAAAATCGTCATACGGGCCGGAATGGATATCCCGCGCCGTGGCGGAGATGATGCCCGAGGTCACCGTGCCGCCGAGACCGAAAGGGTTGCCGATCGCCAGCACCCAGTCGCCCACCCTCAGCCTTGGTTGAGTCGCCCCAGGTTGCGGCCGGTAGCGGCGCTTTTGGCTCCACCTTGAGAAGCGCAAGATCACTTACGGCGTCGCGACCGACGACCTCGGCCTGCAAGGTCGTTGTCGTCGGAGAAAGTTACGGCTATCTGCTCGGCATTGGCAATGACGTGGTTGTTGGTGACGATGAGACCCGAGGGATCGATGATGAACCCGGAACCGAGAGAGGCGACCCGGGATGCCGGCGGATTGGGAGCCCCGGTGCACCCTTCTCGCCGAAGAAGTCGCGAAAGAACTCGTCGAGCGGCGCTCCTGGAACCGGGCAGCTGCGCTTCCGGACTGCCTTTGGGCATCGGCGAGGCGGTCACTTGGGTGGTCGAGATGTTGACGACGCCTCCGACCAGTTTTGCTGCCAGCTGCGCAAAGACTTCCGCAAAGGGCGTCGTTTGCGGAGCGTCGGCGCGGCTCGAGCCCCGGCCACGAGAAGCAATGTCATCAGCGCCGCACGCGTCGCGCATTCGGCGACCGGAAAACCTCACGCGATATCTCCTCGGATATACCGCTGCCGATAAACCCGCTCGCTCGTCACGATGGAGCGAGTGCTGGCGTTTTCTCGGCGCTCGATATGAAATGGCGGCGAGCTTGGCAAGACGGAATAGCCGCGTGAGAACGGACAATCAGACGGCGGCGGGTGAGACGTTGAGGGCGCTGTTCGACGCGGCCCTCGCCGCCGCCGAACCCTCTGCAGGCTACTTGAGCGCCGAATTCCGGCTCCAGTCCGAGGGCGCACGGTGGTAGTTGGCGCCGGCAAGGCTTCGGCCGCGATGGCACGTGCGTTCGAGGCCGCCTGGTCCGGACCGCTCGAAGGTCTCGTCATCACCCGCTACGGGCATGCGGTACCCTGCGGCCGCATCGAAGTCGTCGAGGCGGGCCACCCCGTGCCCGACGAAGCGGGCGAGCACGCGCGGCCCGTCATATCCTCGCCTTGGCGCGCGATCTGGGACCGGAGGATCAGCTCGTGTTCCTCGCATCCGGTGGTGGATCGGCGCTGCTCTCCCTTCCCGCCCCCAGACTCACGCTGGCGGACAAGCAAGCGGTGACGCGTGCGCTCCTGCGCTCCGGGAGCCACAATTACCGAGATCAACACGGTGAGGAAGCATCTTTCAGCGATCAAAGGCGGGAGGCTCGCCGCTGCCGCTGCGCCGGCAACCATCGTCACTCTGGCGATCTCGGATGTTCCGGGCGACGACCCTGCAGTTATCGCCTCCGGTCCGACGGTGCCTGATCCCACGACCTTCGCCGACGCCCGTTCGGTGCTCGAGAAGTACCATATCACCGAACCGGTGGCCGTCGTCGCACGCCTTCTGGGACACGCGGAGGAGACGCCGAAACCCAACGACCCGATCTTCAATCGGGCCAGGTTCGAGCTGATCGCCAGCCCGCAGAATTCTCTTCAATCGGCCGCCACGGCAGCCCAGCAGCGCCACATCACGCCAATCGTCCTCAGTGACCGGATCGAGGGCGAAGCGCGCCAGGTGGCGCTGGTCCACGCGGCGATCGCGCTGCAGGTTCGTGCAGGAAAGTTCAGGGTCGGCGAACATCCGGTCTTGCCCCCAGCCGTAATCTTGTCCGGCGGTGAGACTACCGTCACGGTTACCGGCCGGGGCCGCGGTGGACGCAATACCGAGTTCCTGCTCGCGCTCGCCGTAGCGCTCGATCACGCCGAGGGCATTTGGGCGCTCGCCTGCGACACCGATGGGATCGATGGAACAGAAGATAATGCCGGAGCGATTGTCTACCCGGACAGCTTGGCACGCGCCACCGCGCGAGGCATCTCGGCACTGGACGCGCTCGCGGCTAATGACGGATATGGCTTCTTCGCCGCTCTCGGCGATCTCGTCGTAACCGGTCCGACGTTGACCAATGTAAACGATTTCCGGGCGGTCCTGGTTCTCGACTGAGACAGGCAAGGGAATGATCGACTTGCGGCGTCGGCGCAGTGCCAAGATCGTTGCGACACTCGGCCCATCGAGCTCCGCCCCTGAACAGATCGGCGCACTCTTCGAGGCGGGTGTCGATGTGTTCCGGCTGAATTTCAGCCACGGCACGCAAGATGACCATCGCGCGCGATTTGACGGCGATCCGATCGGATCGAGAGCGCGACAGGGCGCCCGATCGGCATACTTGCCGACTTGCAGGGACCAAGCTCCGCCTTGGCACTTTCGCCGAGGGTCGGATCGAGCTCGCGCCGGTGCTCGCTTTCACCTCGATCTCGATCGCCAGCGCGGGCGACGAAAGCCGCGCCCCGCTGCCTCATCCCGAGATCTTCGAGGCGCTGCGGCCGGGAACCGAGCTCCTGCTCGATGACGGTCGAGTGAGGCTTCAGGTCGAGGACTGTGGCAGCAGGCTTCGCCGACACGCGGTGCTGTGGTGGGCGGCACCTTGTCCGACCGCAAAGGGGTCAATGTGCCGAATGCGGAATTGCCGTTGTCGGCGATCACCGAGAAGGGACCGCGCCGATCTCTCCTTCGCGCTCGAGCACGGCGCCGATTGGATCGCATTCTCTTTCGTGCAGCGTCCCGCTGATGTCGCCGAGGGTCGAAAACTGGTCGGCGGCCGCGCCGGCGTCATGGTCAAGCTCGAAAAGCCGTCGGCGATCCAACATCTCGCCGAGATCATCGAGCTTGCCGATGGGCTGATGGTCGCGCGCGGCGACCTCGGTGTCGAGATGCCGCCTGAGGACGTGCCGAGCGTGCAGAAGCAGGTAATCCACGCCTGCCGGGTCGCCGGAAAGCCTGTCGTGGTGGCAACGCAAATGCTCGAATCGATGATCGCGGCGCCGACGCCGACCCGGGCGGAGGCCTCGGATGTCGCGACCGCGGTTTACGAGGGAGCGGATGCGGTCATGCTGTCGGCAGAAACCGCAGCGGGACGCTACCCGATCGAGGCGGTCGCGATGATGGACCGCATCGCCTGCCGGGTGCAGGAAGACCCGCTTTATTCACTCGATGCTCGAAGGTTCGCGGCTCGAGCATGAGCACACCGCTCCCGATGCGATCAGCGCCGCGGCCTGCCAGGTGGCACGCTTGGTGGGTGCCGCCGCGATCGTTTCCTACACCACATCCGGGTGCGACCGCGCTTCGCGCCGCGCGCGAGCGGCCTGCGTCCCCGATCCTGGTGCTGACCTCGAACCTCGGCACCGCGCGCCGGCTTGCGGTCTTGTGGGGCGCGCACTGCGTGCACACAAGCGACGTAAAAGCTTTGGCGACATGGTGCAGAAAGCGGTCCGGATCGCCCACCGCGAAAAGATTGCGGAACTCGGCCAGCGGGTCGTCATCACCGCGGGGTCCCGTTCGGCACCCCGGTGCCACAAACGTCCTCAGGATCGCCTGGGTGGACCGCTAAAATCGCGTTCCTTCGAAGGGCCGCGCGTAAGCTCGATCATAAGCCGCACCTGCTTTTGCAGGGGAAATACAGGCTGGACCATAACGAATGCGTTCGACCGCTGGCGGTACATCGCGTAATTGGGGAAAGGAGAGAATTGCCACCATCCATATATCGCACTATAGGGGCGCTAGCCGAAGCCACGTAGGTAGCGATCCGGCGTGCCGCTCGTATCGTCAGCGCAAGCATTGCTGCATAGACCTAATGGATCTCTCCATCGTCATTCCGGTAAAGAACGAGGCCGACAATATCGCGCCGCTCGTCGGCGAGATCTGCGCGCTGCGCTCGACGGTTTGATCGAGTATGAGATTCTATACGTCGATGACGGCAGCGATGATGCGACCGCCTCCGAAATCTCGCGGTTCGCAGGCACAATCCCGCAAGTGCGATTGCTGCGCCACACCCGAAACTATGGCCAGAGCGCGGCGATCAGCACCGGGGTTCACGCCGCGCGAGGGCCTGGATTGCAACGCTCGACGGTGATGGTCAGAACGATCCGGCCGATCTCCCGGCAATGTGGCATCTTGCTCGGCAGGCTTCGCCTAGCCCGCCGCTCCTGATTACCGGTTACCGCGAGAGGCGGCGGGACAGCTGGTCGAAGCGCGTCGCTTCGCGTATCGCCAACGCGATTCGCGCTCGGCTCCTCGGGGATCGCACGCCGGACACAGGCTGCGGGCTAAAGCTGTTTCCGCGATCGCTCTTCTCTGGATTTGCCCTATTTCGACCATATGCACCGATTTCTTCCCGCGCTGGTGTTGCGCGAAGGAGGAACGGTGCTCTCGGTTCCCGTCAATCACCGGCCGCGTCACAAGGGAATGTCGAAATATGGCGTCTTCGACCGGCTGGGAGTGGGCATCATCGATCTCTTGGGGGTGATGTGGCTGCAGCGCCGCGCGACCCGCCCACGCCCCTGCCACGAAGTGATAACTGCCGCGGAGCCCGCTGCCGCCGACGATCCAGCCCTTCTGCGATCGCAGCAGTGCGATGACTGCGCGGGGTAGGCGGCTGGCGAACGCCGATCTGCCATTGATCGGCCTTCGCCGAGCCTCGAGGTTTGCCCTGCTTGGGGTTTCTCGCGGCCGGGCTGTAGGCAGCTTGGCATTGGCGGACCGTGCTCGACCCCGCCGCGATCAGCGCGGCGATCGCCCGCTATCCGACCGCTCCGTTGGGGTTCCTTGCGGTCCACATCGCTGCCAGCCTGCTGTTTGTCCCGCGCACGCTCCTGGCGATTGTCGCCGGACTATTATTCGGCGTGGGATGGGGATCGTCTGGGCGGCCTCGGGCAGCGTCGCCGGCGCCGTAGCGGGATTCTTCGCTGCCCGGCACCTGAGTTCGGGCCTGGACGATTTGGGGCGTCTCGGACCCGTAGCTGCACAGGTCGAGCGCGGCGGTTGGCGTGCCGTGGCCATGCTCCGGCTAATCCCTGTCATGCCGCACAGCGTGGCCAATTACGGCCTTGGGTTGACCAAATTGCCCCTCGGCTCCTATGCGCTTCGGGTCGCTCCTCGGACAGCTGCCCATGACGATTGCCTATGTCGATCTCGGGGCGGCCGGGAACGCCTGATGGTCGGCGGAGCGAGCTGGGTCGAGCCGACCCTCATCGGCCTCGCAGCCTTGTCGCTGTCGCTGCTGAGTTCCGGCAATTGCCGCCGGCGAGCCCGCTAGCCGGCCGCCACGCTTTTGGCTCTGGTCCCCCGGTGGCCCAGTCGAGGAGTTCGACCAGTGTGCACTACCGGCACGTTGCAACCGGCGGCGAGCTGGGTGATGCAGCCGATATTGCCGGTCGCGACGAGATCGGGCGCTGGTCTGGCAATATTCGCGAGCTTGCGCTCGCGCAGCGCGGCTGCCAGTCTCCGGCTGCAACAAGTTATAGGTCCCTGCCGAGCCGCAGCAGAGATGCCCCTCCGGCACATCGATCGGCTCGAACCCGGCGGCGGCGAGAAGCTCTTTCGGCCCGGCGTGGAGTCGTTGCCCATGCTGCATCGAGCAAGCCGAATGGTAGGCGACCCTTCGTTTGGTGACGGCGACGCTCCTCCGCAGGCTGACGCAGCCCGAGCGTCGCGACCACCTCGGTCGACGTCGCGGGCGAGCCGGGCGATCCGCGCCGCCTTCTCCGCATAGGCAGGTTCGCTGCGCAGCATGAAGCCGTAATCTTTGACCGTCGTGCCGCAGCCCGAGGCGTTGATTACGATGGCATCGAGCCCGGAGGCCGAGCGCTCGCGCTCCCACGCATCGATGTTGGCGCGAGCCAGGCCGAGCGCCGGCCGCTTCCTGGCCGAGGTGATGGGCGAGCGATCCGCAACAGCCGCTGCCTTGGGCGACGACGACTTCGCAGCCATGGCGGGTCAGTAGTCGGATCGTCGCCTCGTTGATCTCGGGCGCCAGCACCTGTCTGGGCGCAGCCCGGCAACAGCGCTACCCGCATCCGCCGCTCGCCCGCCGGCCGCATAAATGCGCGGCCGATCCATCGGCGAGGCCGGCGCGACCGAGTCGGGAGCCAGAGCGAACAAGCGGGCGAAGCCGGTCGGGCAGAAAGCCGTGCCCACGGTTTGCAAAGTTGCCGCGAACCACAGCGACAGGCGGAACAGCCGATGGCCGTGCCAGAACCTCGGCGAGAACCAGCGCAGCCGCCGCTCGGCTCCACGCTCGGCGGTAATGTGCCTTCGATCCAGCGCCGTGCGTGGTCGACGAGGTGCATGTAGTGCACGCCGGAGGGACAGGTCGTCATGCACGACAGGCAGGAGAGGCACCGGTCGATGTGCTTGACCGTGTCGGCGGTAACCTCTTCGCCGCCTGCGATCATGTCCTTGATCAGGTAGATCCGGCCGCGCGGACTGTCGAGCTCGTCGCCGAGCAGGACATAGGTCGGACAGGTTGCAGTGCAGAACCCGCAGTGAGTGCAGGTCCGCAATATCTTCTCGGACTCCGCAGTGTCGGGATCGGCTAGCTGCTCCAGTGTGAAGTCGGTCCTCACCGGTTCAGCTTCCCTCGACCATGCGGCCGGGATTGAGGATTCTGTGGGGGTCGAAGCCCAGCTTGACGCGAGCCGCGAGGGCGGCGAGCTGCGGGGACTGCGGCTCGAACACCGGGACGGCGCGGCGCACCGCCGGCGAACCCCTGACCAAGGTTGCGTGCCCCGTGCCGCGCCCGTCCGGGCCGCGGATTGCGCCACGGATGACCGCGGCGCCGCCGTCTTCGGCTTCCGCGACCGCCGACCCACAAGAGCCCGCCGCCCCAGTCGAGATACCAGCCGGCATCGAGCTCCCGGGCGATCACTTCGCCGAGTTCGGCGCCGCGGCTCGGTGCGACCGAGACGCGCCAAACCACGCGGTCGGCGGGTTGGGAGAGCGGTGCGACATCGCGGATCGCGCGCCAGAATTCGGCAGAGGGTCTCGGCTTCGAGCACCGGCGCTTCGCAATCCGAGCGCCAGCTCGGCCAACAGCTCGCTCGCGGCGGAAGGCGACCGAGAGAGGCGGGTCCCTCAAGACGAAGCGCGGCGATAGAGTGGGGTCCGAGGGGCGGAATCGATGCCGCAGCCAGAGACGCTGGCAGGTAAGCCGCGCCCGGAGACCTCGTGAGGCGAGGCTAGTGCGCGGCTTCAGCGTTCTACAGCCGCAGCGGGATCGAGCCCGCACAACATCACGGTGCAGGCCGCCTCGGGCCGCGGCAGCACCTTGATCGTGACTTCCTCGAGCGCGGCGAGCGTCCCGTAGGAGCCCGCCATCAGCTTGCGGCAGGTCGTAACCGGTGACGTTCTTGACGACTTTGCCGCCCGCCTTGAACACCTCGCCGCGCGCCGCTGACCCCGCGAAACCGAGGAAATGGTCGCGTGCCGCGCCCGCCTTGATCCGGCGCGGTCCTGAGAGGTTGCAGGCGAGCACACCCCGAGCGTTGCCCGGCGGGCTGCGGAAGCCGGTAAGTCGAACAGCCCGGTCCAATCCGGCGGCTCGAAGGCGAGCATTTGCCCTGCCCGGGCGAGCGCGACCTCGATCTCGTCCAGCGGGGTGGCCGCGCCGGCGGTCAGCACCAGCTCGCTAGGCTCGTAGTCGCGAATTCCGGCAAGGCCGAAAGATCGAGCGTGCGCGGCAGCTGCAACGGGCGGCCGAGCCCGCGCTTCGTCGCTCCAGCGATCAGTTCCAGCGGTTCCGCGCCGAGCGCATCGCTACCGCATCGCGCAGCTCATCGAGGTGACGGGGCAAAGCGGGCCATTTACGCAACGCGCAATACGCCGGCATTTTGGCAGCTCGCAAGCTGGCGACCCCGAGATCAGCCTTGGAGCCGGCGTAATCGCGGCGACAGCGCACGCCATAGCGCTCGGATTCAAAAGCGCGGCAGGTCCGGGAACGGCAACCGGCCGGCATGGACATGAAGGCGGCCGAGCTCGGCGCAGCGGTGCAGCTGCGGAAACACCTTGCCCGGATTGAGTAGGCCGTCGGGATCGAAGGCGCATTTCAGGCGCTGCTGATGGGCCAGATCGCTCTCGTCGAACATCGTGCCCATCAGGTCGCGCTTTTCGACCCCGACACCGTGCTCGCCGGTCAGGACGCCGCCCACTTCGACGCAAAGCCTGAGGATATCCGCGCCAAAAGCCTCGGCCCGCTCGACCTCGTCGGGCTTGTTGGCATCGTAAAGAATGAGCGGGTGAAGGTTGCCGTCGCCGGCGTGGAAGACATTCGCTACGCGCAAGACGGTAGTGATCCGACAGCGTGCGCATCCGGGTCAGGACATCGGCGAGACGCGGCGCGCGGGATCGTGCCGTCCATGCAGTAATAATCGGGCGAAATCCGCCCGACTGCCGGGAAAGCGGCCTTGCGGCCGGACCAGAAGGCGAGCCGCTCCGCCTCGGTTCGGCTGAGCCGGATCTCGGCGGCGTGGTGATCCCGCGCGATCTGCTCGACCCGGCCGGTCAGCTCTTCGACCTCGGCCGGTGGCCCGTCGAGTTCGACAATCAGCAGCGCCTCGACGTCGAGCGGGTAGCCGACGTTGACGAACGCCTCGGCAGCGTGAATCGCCGGCCGGTCCATCATCTCCATGCCGCCGGGGATGATGCCGGCGGCGATTACCGCGGCGACGCAATTGCCGGCGTCCTCGGTCGCGGCAAAGCCGATCAGCAGGGCTCGCGCCGTCGCCGGCTTTGGCAGGATGCGCACCGTGACCTCGGTGACGACTCCGAGCAGTCCCTCGGACCCGGTCATCACGCCGAGCAGGTCGTAGCCCTCGGCGTCGAGATGCTTGCCGCCGAGGCGGATCACCTCGCCGTCCATCAGCACCATCTCGATGCCGAGGATGTTGTTGGTGGTAACCCCGTATTTGAGGCAGTGCACGCCGCCCGAATTCTCCGGCGACATTGCCGCCGATCGTACAGGCGATCTGGCTCGACGGGTCCGGCGCGTAATAAAAGCCGGCGTCCTCTACGGCCTGGGTGATCGCCAGATTGGTAACACCAGGCTGGGCGACGACACAGCGGTTGTCGTAATCGATATCGAGGATGCGGTTGAACTTGGCCATGCCGAGCAGCACGCCGTCGGCGAGCGGCAACGCGCCGCCCGAGAGCGAGGTGCCGGCGCCGCGCGGCGACGACCTTGACGCCCGCTTGCTGGCAATAGCGCAGCACCGCGCGCGACCTGCTTCGACGCGCGACGGCAGCACGACCACCATCGGCAGCTGGCGATAGGCGGTCAGCCCGTCGCTCTCATAGGCTCGCCGCTCGGCATCGGAGACGATGACGCCCTCGCCGGGGACGATCCGCCGGAGCGCCTCGACAATCTCGGCGCGGCGCAGCAGCACCGCAGCATCCGGCGCCGGCATCTTCATCGGCGGGTCCGCGCCTCCGGCGAAGCCCGGCTCAGCCCTGGCGCGCCTTATACCGCGGGTTGGCCTTGTTGATGACGTAGGCGCGCCCCTTGCGGCGCACGATGCGGCAGTTCTTGTCGCGCTTCTTCAGCGATTTCAGCGAATTGACGATCTTCATGCCCATGTCCTCGGCGAGGGCCGGAAGATAGGGAGCGGGGAGCCGAAGTCAAATCCGGACGGCGCACAGCGGTCTCCCAATAAATTCTTCACGATGCCGCAGCGAGGCTTTGCTCGCCGCGCCGCAGCTCGGGGATGTCGTTACGGCCGGAAAGAAAGGCTTTGATGTTGCGCGTCGCCTGGCGCAGGCGCTGGCGGTTCTCGACGAGGGCGATGCGGACGAAGCCTTCGCCATATTCGCCAAAGCCGATCCCCGGCGACACCGCGACATTGGCCCGTTCGAGTAAGAGCTTCGAGAAGGCGAGGCTGCCGATCCCGCGAAAGGCGGGCGGGATCGGCGCCCAGGCGAACATCGTCGCTTCGGGTTCGGGGATAGGCCATCCGGCCTGGCGCAAGCCGTCGACCAGCACATCGCGCCGGGCGCGATAACGCTCGCGGATTTCGACGATGCAGTCCTGCGGGCCGTTCAAAGCCGCAGTCGCAGCCACCTGGATCGGCGTGAAGGCACCGTAATCGAGGTAGGATTTGACCCGTGCCAGCGCCGCGATCAGGCGCGCATTGCCGACCGCGAAACCGATGCGCCAGCCGGCCATCGAGTAGGTCTTGCTGAGCGAGGAAAACTCGACCGCGATGTCGCGGGCGCCAGGAACCTCGAGGATCGAGGGCGGCGGCTTATCGTCGAAGTAGATTTCGGCGTAAGCGAGATCGGACAATACGACGATGTTGTGATGGCGGCAGAACTCGACAATCTCGCCGTAGAAGTCGAGGTCGACGGTTTGCGCGGTCGGATTGGCGGGGAAGTTGAGGACGATCGCGAGGGGGGCCGGAACGCTGTGCTGGACCGCCTTCTTGAGCTCGCCGAGAAAGTCGAATTCCGGACCGACCGGCACGTGGCGCACCGAAGCGCCGGCCATGATGAAGCCGAACGCATGAATCGGATAGCAGGGGTTCGGGACGAGAACGACGTCGCCCGGCGCGGTGATCGCCTGGGCAAGATTGGCCAATCCCTCCTTCGAGCCGAGGGTAACGATAACCTCGCGCTCGGGATCGAGTTCGACCTCGAAGCGCCGGGCGTAGTAGGCGGCGCAAGCGCGGCGCAGGCCCGGCGATGCCGCGCGATACCGAATAGCCGTGGGTTCTCGGGTTCTGCACCGCTTCGACGAGCTTGGCGACAATGTGCGGGGGTGTCGGGCCGTCAGGATTCCCCATGCCCAGATCGATCACGTCGCGCCCGGCGGCGCGCGCACTGGCCTTTAGCGAGTTGACCTCGCTGAAGACATAGGGGAAGGCGCTTGATGCGATAGAACTCTTCGGGCATGGCGACTCGGCATTGGGTTGTATGCCGAAGTCTAGGCCGGCCGATCTGGGTTGGCGAGAACGATGGTGTCGCAGATTTTGCGTTCTCGCGATCCTGATGGCCGTTACCAGATCCTGCGCAGCCGAATGCGGACAGGGGCCGGAGGGAGGAACGCCCGCATCGTGCGGGTCGAGAGACCGTGCCGCTATCGCGGCTCAGGGGCAGAATCGGAGATCGTCGCGCTCGTTCTCGTAATCTTCCATCGCCTGGTGGAGGACGTTATCGGTCGGCAACGCGCGCAACGCTTCGGAGATTTTCTTTAAAGTAGGCTCGTCATAGGCAACCGGTTTCGGACACTTGCACGCAGTCGAGCGCGTGCCGCAGCCGGCGACGGCCAGGAGGACCGCAAGGGTTACGGCTCTCATCCCTGCCCTCGAAGCCATCCGTGTGTTCTCCCCACCGGGATGTACGATGATCAAGACTAACGAAGCGATCAAGCCGCAAACGACTTCTTCACCGCTCAGCCGCGGGGCAGCCGGCGCCCAAGCTGTATCCGCACGTCGTTCAGGATTTCGGTCACTCGCGGCGGCAGGCTTACCGAAAACGAGAGACGTTGGTCGACGACGGCCAATGGACACGAGCAATCAGCGGTCGCTGCTTGATGCAAAACGCAAAAAACCGGCCCGATCTCCCAAAAGGGAGCCGGGCCGGTTTTCTTTGGCAAGCGCGACTACCGGGCTTTGGACAGCCCTTCGTCCAATCTGCGCAGCGCCGCCTCGATCTCGTCTAAGCTTTGGTCGACCTCGACCCTGGGCTTTCTTACGGATCGCGGGATGCGACGGCCACTGGCGGCACTGGCGCGATGGCGGGGCCCTCCGGTATCGAGGGCGCGCGACGCGGGGAGCCCTGGCATGCGGCGCACATCAGAAGCCGCGACGTAAAGAGCCCTAGCCATGGCGCCGCCCGGAGTGGACCCGGGGTCGGTCAGCAGCTCGAAGATCCTGGCGATTGAAGCGCGCATTTCGGTCTGGAATTCGCGCTGCTGCTTGGATTTGATCGTCGGCCGCGCGCTCGATCGCGGCGAGCCGCAGCTCATGCTCGCTGACCTTGACAGTTAGATCGGCACGCACCTGCTGAATATCGGAGCGGAGGCTCAGATAGCTGGTGATTGCACCTCCGCCGATCGTCACCAGGATGACGGCAGCCTGGAGCAAATGCCCGAAATTGATTTCCGGGCTGAATCTCGGCCACAGACGCTTGTCGTCGGTCATCTTCTGCGCCCGACGATCCTGATCCCGCCCGGGCCGAAGCTGAGTGTCTTGGTCTCGCCGCCGACATGAACACTGCATTCACCGGTAGTCTCGTCTGCGGTGACGATCTCGCCCGGGACATCGGTGTAGTTGTCGGTGCGCACAATCTTCCAGCGGCGCTTGTCTTCGCTGCTGTGCCACGATTCGAGTTTCACAGACCCCTCTCCCTCAATGAATGCCTCAACAGATGCTCCACTGGATCAATGCGATCCGACAAAGCGTCCAAGCGAGGTTAGCCAATGTCGCGTCTGGCGACGCCGGGGCGACAACGGTCAGGATGTCGCCGGCCAAATAGGTCGTCGCCGAGCCCATCGTAAAGGTCGCTGTCGTCGCCCCTGCGGCGAAGACCATAGTCCCCACGCTCGTGCCGTTCTTGCGGATGCTGGTAGGTCGCGGTTGCGGTCGCGGGAACGCCCGCCGTTCCTTGGCTGCCAATCAGCCCCGCGGGAAACGTCACGGTATCGGCGAAAACGTAGCGCTGGACCACAAGGCTCGCGGTCGCGGAGCCGGTCTGGGAGCCGCTCACGGTGGTGGTGACCGACGCCCTGCCGGATCCGGTGACTGTGTAAGTATAGGCCGGCACCGATGCGAGACCCTGGGCACCGCCGCCGACGAGGTTGGCGGAGGGAAATTTTAGATGGATCGTCTGCCCGACCAGGGTCGAGGGTACGGAAATCGACCGATCGCGTGGTCGAGCCGGGCAAATTGCGCGCCTGCCGCGTGGCTGCCAATCGCACTGCCGTAGGCACCGCGATAAAGCCCCGTGAGGGCGTAGTGATCGCTCGTCGTCAAGGTCGCCGTCTGAAAGGCGAGAAGCTCGCCACCGACATAACACAAGGTAGCGAAATTCGCCGCGTCAGCGGCCGAAACCGAGAGCAGTTGACCATGGCTCTGCGTCAAGTCGACTGCGAGTGTGTTGGTCGTATCCGGCTGCGCTGCCGCTATAACTCGGGTAAGGCGGCGCTCAGCGTGCCCTTGCGTCGCCGGACCCGGGATCGTTCCGGCGTAGGCGTAGGAGCTTCCGTCACTGGAGATCCAGACCTGGGCGCCGCCCCAGTTGGCGCCACCGGACAGGGCCACCCAGATCTCGAGATCCCCGGACAACAATGCCGCCGGCGGCTCGAAGATCAGCGGCGCATTCGCGTCGCCGGGGCTCTGCGTTCCAATTCGCCACATAGCCGCCACCGCTCTGCTTGCCATAGAGGACGGCACTCGAGTAGCCGCCAAAGAAATCTTCGGCGGTAATCGTCAGCGTGCCTTCATCATCCTCCTCGACGGCGGTAATCCGCACCGTCAGCGCCGCGACACCGAGCCGCGGATCGCTAATCTGAACCAGATCCATAGGCTCGAGCAGGCAATATTTCCAGCCCAGCTTGAAGGTATAGGTGTTGCGAGAACAGCAGCGCGCGCTGAAGCACCAGTTGCGCGACTACTGCGCCCGTCAGGTACGGGTCGACGATCATCTCAGCTTTGAGCGAGGTATCGCGCCGGACGCCGTAGAGGTCGACCGCAGCCTGGTCGAAGGTCTCGACGATGTGCGAATTGTAGCTGTTGCCTCGGTCCTTGCACTGCAGCTGAATGTAGTTGTTGGCGTCCGCTGGCGTCGATCGCACGATATGCAGCGGATCGTCGGTAAAGCCGCCGGTGATCGGCGCCGCACCTGAACGGAGTGCCGGACCGCCAGGGCTGACGCGGCTGTTCCCGCCGACGCCTCGACTCTGAACGATGTAGTCATTGTCGTCGAGGCTGTAGATCGGCGTCGTATCGGGTGTGTAGGTAAACGGGCCAGCCGTACCGCCTAGCGCGATTGTTATTCCGCCCGACGAGCTGGCGGCGAAACGAGGTCCCTTGCGCGGTGGCGTTCCGCATTGCAATCATCAGACCGCTCGGGGTCACCCCGGCCCAAACGCCAAACGCCGTCAAATCGGCAGTCCCAAGGATAGCCTGCACCATTCCGGCGCCAACCGCCGCATAGGTCTGCTCTTGGCCAGTCGTAGTGTAGTTGACGGTGATCGGCGACCCAGCCAGGTCGGGATGGCTGAAGTCAATGCTGACAGTGTCGCCGCCGGCTTCCGCCACCGCTACCGCCCGAGCGTCACAAGCTGATAGGATGCGGTCAACGGCTGATCGCCATATGGGATGATCTTCAGGGAGACCACCCGACCAAACGATCGCGCTGTTACTGAGATTGGCGATTTCGGCCAGACATTGCTGCGCTGTCTGCTGAGTGTCGAGCATCGGCGACACAAAGATGCCTGCGGCAGAGCAATAGCTCTGGTAGGAAGTCGCATCGAGCGACGTCATCGCCAGATCGAGGTTGGCGGTCGGGAAGCCGGCGCCATAGCGCGCGTTGGTAAGGAAGTCGGCGACTACGGCTGCCGGGTTGGCGTCATAGCCGTTGGCCCCCGACGTCGCTCTCGAGGCCCTCGATTTCTACAGAAAAATTCGGGAGAGTCGCAGTGTACCCAAGCTGGTAGTTATTGCAGGTGAAGTTCGCCGTCCCGGAGTAGCTCAGCGCTTTTGCCGGGATGATTGGTCACCCAAAACGGATCGGCGGCTTGACTGTCGTCACCGAGGTTGATCGTCGAGAGGCCTGTCAATGCCGACAATGTGGTGATGTTCTTATCCCACCACACGGTCCCCATGCCGGCGATCGGCCCCTGGCACATCCCATAATGAACGAAGCCGAATAAGTGTATTGTTGACCACCGCCCTTGCCGCCACCGCCGCCCTTGCCTTTTCCTCCCGTCTTTGACGACGGCGTTGCCGTAAAGTCGTCATAGTCGAGGAGATTGCCGGTTATTCGCGTGGTGCCGTAAACCAGCGGAATGGCGCCACCCTGTTGCGAGGTTTGGAACTGGAGCGATCCGACCGCCTTCGGCTGCTTGGCATTTGAGCCGCCGCCAAGGATGCCGCCCATTGAGCGATCCTATCCTATTGTCGCAAACGGATCGAAGATCCGCACCGGACGTCGCGCCAGTTGGCCCTGCGTCGCATCGGCATATACGACCCCAGCGTTGTGCCACGCATGGATCAGCCGCGGCCAGCTGACCACGATGGCGCCATGAGCAAAACACCGTCCAAATTTAAAGACGGCAACATCGCCTGGCTGGGGCGGAGGGTTGTCGCCGCCATAGGGAAGCTCGCGGGCGAAGCGCGTAACGCCCTCCAAATAGCGCTCTGTGTCGCGGTGCAAATTCCAATCCGGCGGATAAAACGGCACCTCTACATGCGGAATGACGCCAGCCTTTTCGTAAACCTCGGCGAGCAAGGTCAGGCAGTCTGCGCCGGCGCCCTTGACGCGCGCCATGTGATGATAAGGTGTGCGGAGCCATTCTCGCGCTTCGTCAATAACCGCAAACCGCCGAACATCCGTTGGCGCCGACCGTGGTCTGCGGCCGGACGAAACGGAAGTCAAACCGCCGTCTCCGGCGTTGGAATAAACGGAAAGCCGCCGAAATTTGCCGCATTGTTGAAGACATTCGCGCAAGTCGCCAGACGTGCGGTCGCAACCTGGCAACTAGCTGGAATTGATCGCCGGTTGCTACCGGGGAGAGAAAGGCGAGCTTGACCGTGACCGTCGCGCCACTGACAAAAGCGGCGATGGTGCGGCTGAGACCCGCATTCAACCCGGTAACGCCCGTAATTGTCCCAGAGTACAAACGGCGTCACCGAGCTCGGAGCATTGAGTGATCACCGTCGGCGTCGAGCCGGCACCGGCTGAGAACGTGATGGAGAGGCTTTCGCGGTCGAACTGGCACATCGGCCCGCCAAAAACGTGCGCACACGAAGCCTGCCACAGTCGTCGCGGGATCTGGATATTGAGGAGCTCGAGATGCGATCGGCACTTCAATTCGATGCCAGTGCGGCTGCAATCGATGTCTGATATCCGGCCGGCGAAGAGTACGACGGTTCCCGGACTGGTATCGCCGTAAGGTTGGCATGAAGGCGCGTTCGAGCTGCAGCAGCGCGCCGTCAAGCTGGCCCTGCCAAGCCGCTTCCATAAACGGCAAATCGCCAATCAGATCCGTCGGCTCCGGATAGACCCTGACCTCCAGCTCGTCCACCTGAGTGCCGATAACCACCTTCGTCCGCGAACGCTCGAATTTCGGGCCCAACACGAAAGTGTGACCATTGGCCGAAACTCGCCGAGGGCGCTGCCGAGTAGCGCAGAAGCGACCCGCCAACCAGAGTAAAGGTGTATAGGTCGGCCATGATGAACTGCTCGCTGTCAGCGAGCAGGGCGATCAGCGCCGCTGAAGCAGGTTTCATCTGAGCTTGCCCGAACCCGAGAAGCGCGGCGGCGTCTCCGCCGAGCATAGGCCAATTAGGGCGGTCTTCACGATCGTACCGAAATGAAGGTGAGCTTTTTCAGCTGCCATAGCTGAAACATGAAATTCTCGAAAGCGTAGCTGTCATCGATGAACCGGCAACGGAAGTAGTAGCTATAATCCGCGGTGATGATCACGACCGCTGCCCGGCGCAACATTAAATGTCACGAGCCCGGTCATTGGATCGACGCTGTAGCCTGCCGGGTCCTGAACGATGCCGTTGAAGTAGACTGCGCTTGACGACATTTGGCGCTACGATCGGCTCAAGAAAGCCGCCACCCGGCAACGTCTTGCCCATCGTCCGCTGCAGTTGAAAGACTGTCCTAAGGGTATCGCCGGTACCGATTTGCTGCCCGGAAACCCGATCATCACTCGGATCCTGAAACAAGAACGTGCCGAAGGCGCCCTGGCAGAGCATAAAGAACCCCATCAGAGTTCGCAGCTCGTCATAACCCGCCGCCGGGTTATCGCGCAGAAAATCGAAGACCAGCGTAAATTGCCACAATGGGTAGGGGTAATCGAGGGCCCGCAATTCTCGCCCCGACACCGCCCGCTGGATTCGGGTCCGAAACGTGGGCGACTTGGTAACGCTCCACGCGAGCCCGGGTAGGGCCGGGAAGATCAGCGCCATTAGGCGGTCCGCAGTAACGAGCCGTTGCGCGTGGCTTTGTTGAGAGCAGCGACCAGCACGGCTCCATTGCTGTGGAAGAAGCGCTTGACGTCTTGACTGTCGATCGCGGAGATGTTGACGATAACAGGGGCCGCTCCTCCAGCCCCGCTGCCATTGGCGACCGACGGACCGGTCAGCATTGCCTGCAGACCCTGCGAGATGTTCGCCGGCAGAACCATCTCGTTGCTGTGGAGTTGCGCGAGAACGCCCCCGGCCCGAGGCTCGGTACCGTCCAGCCTCCTTGCGCGCTCGGCACGATGCCGCCTTGTTGAAAGACAAACAAGCTGCTGATTCCTTCAAAGGCTGCCAATCCCGCCCGATCCAAACAGACCGTGTGGACCCTAGTCCGTGAGCAACGCCGCCGCCCACGACCGCCTCGCCAGCGCCCGTAAGCGCTCCCGAGAAGTCCTGATCACCGCCGACCGCACTGGCGCCCACATAGCGCGCCGATTTGCCCAAAAGCGCCCCTGACCGCCGAGTTGACAAACTCCGCGACGATCGATTGCGCCAGGTTTGCCAGAGCTTTCTGTACGGTGGTCGTGCCGAGAATGATTCCGGTGACCGAGCGATCGATCGCGCGCTCGATCGGCGCAACCGTAGCGTCCCAAGCCTTCTTGTTTTCCTCTGCCAATCTGGCGTCGAGCGCCTGTATCCTGTCGACATACCTTCCATATGCCAGGGCTTGCTGGTCGAGCTGCATCCTGCTGATCTCGGTCAGATCCGAGCGCAGCATTAGCTATGAGGCCATCACTGACCGACCCTGCGAGGTTTGCAGTTTTTGCTGTAGTTCGTCAATCGACGACCCGACCTGTGTCGGCAGCGTCGCTGATCTGCAGTTGCGCCTGCTGCGCGGCCACCCCCATGTCCGTGAACTGAGCCTGCATCTTGCCGCTGTCGCCGCTCGGACCGCATTTGCCGCGGTCTCCATTCCCGATTGGAGATCATCGGTCTTGGCGCGGATGACGACGCTGGTTTCAATCTCGGCCATAATCGTCTCTCAATTACGAGAGGACCACGGGGTGTCCTCTGCAGCTGCTTCGACAACGCGTGCGAGCTTCAATGATTTGCCGCCTGACGCCGCAGTTCGGCAAAGTCGAGTACTACTGGCGTCAGCCCGGCGTGAACATCCCCGGCGCGAAACCCGGGTCCAAGCTCAGCCAGGACCTCTTGGACTTGGAGCCTGCCGCATTCCTCTGAGCTCGTCAAGGCCCGGTCCCGTCGCCCGGCGTTGCTGCTTGCCGAGCGCCGAGATACGCCGCGACCAGGATATGCAGCTGGTGGATGCTCCGGCCCAATACTCGGTAAGCTCTTCGAAATCGAAAGAGCGTCATTTCGTCGATTACGGGGTAGCTGTATCCGCAGGCGGTGGCGAGGAGGCCATAGATATGTTCCCAGCCCTCCGCGTCTCTTCGACCGAGCGCTGATCCGCGATCGTCGACGTTGCCCCCGGGCCGGGCCGGGGCCAACGCTTTCCCCAGATGGCCTTCGCGCAGCCTTAAACCCGACCCGGTCAGAACCGCATTTAGAACAGTGCCTGCATTGCCTAAGTCGAGCAGGTTCTCGACCATCTCTGCCGTGGCATCAGGATAGTTGCGCTGCAGCGCCGCAGCGACGATTTCGACCAGCACCGCGATCTGCACCTCACTCATAGAGGCGTCGATCTCTAGTCAGCTGCCGCACCCTGGGCATCAGCCGGCGGAGCTGGCCGAGCGTAAGCGGCGGGACAAGCCAATCCCGGCCGCCCATCGTTATCGTCACACCCGGGATCATCATTCCACTGTGCTCAAATACCCGATCGTCCCTGAGGCGTCGGCGAAGGCCTGAAAATCCGAGCTGGTGAATCGTCCAGTCGTCGACCTTGGTTGGTAGCGACAGCTTGTCTGCCGTGCAGGCATTCAGGCGCAACGCTGTTCCACTTCCGCCATACGTCGTATAGAATGTCGCTTTGAAGGTCGGCGTCGTGCCCATGAGCTGATTGGTGATCGTGAGTTTGCTGCCCGAGCTCGCGATGCTGTGGGTGTACGAGATCATCACAACTGCGCTCGCGTCGGCAGACGAGAAAGTGTAGATCCCCGTAGAAAAGTTGACGGGAGTATTGACCGGCGGCGGAAGGCGTCGTTACCCGGTTGAAACGCCTGCCGCTGGCGGCATAGACAACGCCGAGATCGTCGTTGTAGTTCGCCGCATTGGCGACGGTGACGGTATAAGGCGTTACCGCCGGTACGCTGGCCGCTTCGAGTTGAGAGACCGCGAACTGGCCGGTGGCTGGGGTTAGGCCAAAGAAGATGTCGGAATACAGCAGGCCCAGGATCTGGGCGAACTTGGCCGTACCGGTGATCTTGCCTCGTGCCCGCGCGCGATGGCCAAGGGAAACTGAAGTTGGCCGTACAGTGGTTTGTCGGTCCAATCGAAGTCAATGCGGATGTCCTGCAGCACCCCGAACTGACGCGGCCCAATCCCGGTGCCGGTCACATCGGTGCGTTCGCCCCACACTGCGCCTGAGCCGAAGCTCAATTGCATGTCAACATACTCCCCTCTCAAAGCCTCGTCAGCAGCGCCGTAGTGGCCCGGCCTGTCGAACCGCCGCCGAGAGGCGCGTATTGGAGGCGTGGTCAGACGCACAAGATCTCAATCGGGAGGATTGCGATAGCCTGGTCCCCGAGGACGCCCTCATCGGTCTCGACCTTCCCGGCAATGTAAGCGTGTTGCACCATCGCCGGCAGTCCCAGGGTTCTGAACCCCAGTCACCGGCGACGGCGCCAGTGCAGCTTCAATCGCATCGAGAAGCGGGTTGAGGAGCGTAGCCGGAGCCAAGTAAGGGTCGCTCGAGTGGACGTAGATGTAGAAGTCCGCGTAAAGGGTCCAAACAATCGGCGCTCCCAGCGCCTTGGTCGCGGCGTGTCCGCCCTTTTCGCTCATGAACAGCGCGGGCTGCTCGGTCGGTGCCAGGTCGGTCCAATGCCGTAGGCGACGGTTTGCGCTGGCAAAGCGCGCCGCACCGGCACCAAGCGCCCAGAGCGCCGCATAAATTGACTCACGGATGATCATCGGCTGCTCGGTGAAACCAGGATGCTGTTTGACCAAAGCCGTTGCACGCGATCATTGCGATATGGCCTGCGCCAGCGTTAGCGTCGATTTCGTCGCGAACCGCCGAGGTCATGTTGTCGAGCGCCGAACGGAGAAACGAGGGTTCAGCGAGACCCGGCTGCGCCATCCTCCGCCGGCGCAGCCGATCACATTTCGAGCGCTGGGGGCTGGTGAAGGCTTCTCGCTTGCGCCGAAGGCTGGACCTGAACATTGGTCGGTTCCGCCAGACCGTCTTTCCGAACGGCATTATGGAAATCGAGGCGGTATGCTTGCAGTGATAGTGTCACCGCTGCTGCTCGACACGAAGATCTGGGCTTCGACGTCAGTGTCCGGCGCGGTGCGGCTCGTCGGCACCCGACCACCGATATTATCTTGCTGCAAGGCGCGCTGGAGGCTGATCCCGAGCCGGGTGATGCCGCGAACGAGCCCTGAATTGATCGCTCCTGGAGAGTGCGTGCAGCCGCTCCAGCAACTGCTGGTCGCCGACGAGATAGGCGGTGATCATGCGATCCCCTCGAGAGCTCCGGCAACGCCTTGCGGCGACACCGGAGATCAGGACCCGGCGATGGGCGCGACCCTGCGGTATTGCTGAATCAGAGATCTTTATCGGGTCACTCATATCCTTTTGCGAATATGAGACTGTCTGGCCACCACCGATCGCTTTCGCAATCTCTCCGATACGACCGCGCTCGCGGTAGCGCGGCGCCACGAGCTCGATGCAGGCCTGAGCACAGGTCGGCCGGCGGCTCTCGCATAGCCCGCGGTATATTGCAGGGTCACGCACCCTGCCTTCGTGGCACTGCATACCCCCGAATCACCAGCTGGGTCGGTGTAAAGAGATACCCCGGCTGCGCGGCAAACGTGCCGACCACCGACGCCGGATTGTGCTGGCGTCGGGATCGGCCGGAATCACCAACACCGTCGACGACAACGCGACTCAACGGCGGTTACCGGGAATGCTGCGAGTTGGTACCGCGCTTCGCTCGGGCCGAGGCATTCCCCAGACCATCACGCGTCTCGATCCAATCCTGCGAAGCAATCTGGCGATTTAGCCAAGTTTGAATGAAATTGGCTCCGTCCGCGATGATCAAATCGAGTGAGCAATGCATCATCTGTCGTAGGAAATACGTTCTGCCCTGTCTGCAGCCATGACTTGACATCGCCAGAGTGTCGTCAGATCGCCAAAGGCCACGGGATCAGCCTTTCGTTAGCATGATATCTGCGGCCCCGCAGAGGGAGCAGGGCGGGCGATTGCCGTCCCTCCAGCCCAGGGTTCGAAGCTCAAACCAATAGCGCGGTCGTTGATCGGCGCGCCGCCCCGAGACAGACCCGGAGGCTGGCGCGACCGCCGCTTCCCCCAGCGGTGTTGCCCGTTGGCGAACATATTGCAGATGACGCCCATTCGCGAAGGGGCGCATAGACCGCGAGCACTTCTCTTCGGCGTAGACGCCGACCTGGCGCTGGCGGGTGACGACTGGCCAGTCGATCTGGTAGTAGTCCTGCCGGGTCTTGACTCTCAGCGACGTTCGGCACTTCGTTCGACTGGTACTGGATCGGCAAGTTCTCCGGCCCAGCCGATGATCGTGCCAGGCGGAACCCGCGGATGGATCCGCACCGGGATTCGGAGGCCGCCGTTGATCGCAAACGGGTTGTAGTAGAACTGACACCGCGCCGGATGCAGTCACTTGGTATTCACCGCCGCTTCCGTCTGCGGGCTGAGCTCGAAGCGCAGCAGCGGTCCCGAGCGCGTTCAGACAGGACCTTGGCAGGTGATATTCTTCGAAGCTCCTGGGAGTTGACGTAAGAGCACGGTCGGCGACAGCTCGAAGCTGTTCCACATTTTCTGAAACATGGTCGTCGATCTCGACAACCGAGCCCACGACCCGATGCCGTCAACGGCGTCCCCATGCCCGCTGTGCCGGTAGGCATGATGTTGACATAGGCGTTTGAGCCCGGTTTCAGCGCAGTGGTCAGCAGCCCATCATAAGCGTAGCCGGAGTTCGCCGAGTTGTCGGCGGTGACCGCGAGTCTGCGGCTGATTTCCGCACGCTGAGCGCGCAGCTGTGATGGCGAAGCTGTTGATCGTCGTGATCGCCTGCAGGGTCTCGGCCCCGCTCGCGCTGGAGACAAACCAGGCGTAGGCCACCGCGCCACGCGATCGGCCGCGACGCTGGCAGGACAGCGTCTGGCCGAGGGTCACGGCTGAGGCTCGCGTTCGGAGCTCATGTTCGACGAGCCGCCCGACAGCATATAGCTTTTGCCGTCGGCGCCCGTAATGGTCATTGAGTGGTGGCGACGCCGGTGGCAAGCGACTCGAATTCTGGTAACCCTCGAGGGTCAGGCCGACGACCTTGACGAAATAGGTGTCCCGCCGGAAGCGTCGCGCCGCCGCCCGAGGCAGACAACGTCCGGGGTCGCCGGCGTGCGCCAAGTTGCCAGCGAGGCGTTGCCGGCGAGGATCGCCATCTCCTCCTTCAGCATCATCTTCTGCAGCAGGCGGAAGGGTCATGCGCGGCCTGGACGTCCTCGAATTCACGGCCAGCCGAGATCGCTTCAAAGGTCGCCGCGTCTTCCTCGCCGATCGTCACGTAGGTGGCCGATTTGTTCGAGGTCGAGGTAGGACATCTGACCCGAGCGCTGGCCTTCGGGCACCCATCCCATCGCGTCGAAACCGGAGCCGATGATCGCGTTGACCTGGCGCCGTTTGTGGCTGCGCCGGTGCCGCCGCCGACGCGGGGCATCACGAGCAATACGTAACTGG
>ERZ1370068.6122-contig-5123_pt1 | contig 47083 bp, 53 predicted proteins | sample MGYA00561227_ERZ1370068 | MGnify/ENA primary metagenome ERZ1370068 (study PRJEB38410, sample SAMEA6850437) | metagenome | study: Metagenomic assessment of the ecological functions of the soil: analysis of the soil microbiota associated with the... | reverse complement strand
AGCCACGCATTACTCACCTTCTACCAGCAATTGTGCGGTCGGCGCGATCTGGCGGATCGGGCGTTCGCTGCGTTTCCATCGACCGTCGCGCGATCGTGCACCCGTGCGCGCGAGCACATGTTCGACTACCGCCCGGGCTGGAGCGACGCGGCCCTGCGGCGCTGGCTCAGCGCACGTCGGGCCGGAGTCGGTGGCGGATCTGTTCGACCTGCGGATCGCCGACATGCTCGGCAACGGCCTCAAGCAGGGGTTCCCGGTCTACCTCGAGCAGATGCGCGCGCGGATCGAGCGGCTGCTCGCGGAATCGAGCGCGCTCGCGCGTCGCCGATCTGGCGGTGGACGGACGCGACGTGATGCGCGAGCTCGGCATGCCGCCCGGGCCCGGCGGTGGGCGAGACGCTCGAGGCGCTGCTCGAGGAGGTGCTCGACGATCCCGCGCGCAACACGCGCGAGCACCTGCTCGATGCGCCTCGCGCGAACGACGCGGGCCGCGCGCAAGCGCACGCCGAGGCTTGACACCCTTCGTCGCACGCCCGTATCCTCTGCGGCCCGCAAAGGAGTAGGGCCACGCCTTCCCGCCCCGCATGAATCCCGACGCATGCCGATGTCCGCGGTGCAGAAGCCGGTGCGGCGCGAGCTGGAGCGGGTGCAGACCCATCTCCGGGAGCTCTTCCGCACCCCGATTCCGATCCTGAACCAGGTCGGCGGGCACGTGCTCGCCACCCGCGGCAAGAAGTTCCGCCCCACGCTGCTGCTGCTGATCGCCCGGCTGCGCGGCCACCTCGGCCGACGACGCGGTCCTGTGCGCGACGGTGGTCGAGATGGTGCACGCCGCCGCGCTCATCCACGACGACTCGGTGGACCAGAGCGAGCTGCGGCGCGGGCGCCCGACCGTGAACGGGCTGTGGACCGACGAGATGGCGATCATCATGGGCGACTACCTCTACGCCCAGGCGATGGCGCATGCTGGTCGACGCACAAGCTCGACACGCCGATGGCGATCCTGGCGCGCGTGGTGACCGAGATGTCGTGCGGCGAGGCGCTCGGAGTTCCAGTACGCGCTACGACCTCGACGTGACCGAGGAGCAGTACGAGGAGCTGATCCGCGCCAAGACCGGCTCGCTGATCGGCGCCGCCACCGAGATCGGCGCCGGGCTGAACGGCGGGGCGCAGCGACCGCGCGCCGCGCGAGCCGCTACCGCGCGTTCGGCGAGGCGCGTCGGCGTGGCGTTCCAGATCGTGGACGACCTGTTCGACTACCTCGGCGACTCCGAGGTCACCGGCAAGCCGGTGGGCTACGACCTCGCCGAGGGCAAGGTGACGCTGCCGCTGATCGCGGCGCTGCGCCAGGCCACGCGAGGCGGACCGCAAGCGGCTGCGCGCGGCTGGCCGCTGCGCAAGCGCTGGACGCGCACGCGCAGTGGGACGCAGCTGCGCGCGCTGATCGAGAAGTGCGGCGGGTTCGAGTACGCGCGCGCGCGCGCGCTGCGAGCTGCGCCGCGCGCCGATCGCCCGGCGACCTGCTCGACGACGCGCAGGCGGACGGCGCTGGCCGCGCCGTCGGCGCTCGACGCGCGGCGATCGAGCTGCGCCGTCCACGCGCGATCCACTGAGCTCGGCTCGCTCGCGATGCGGCCCGCGACCCTGCTCATGACCGCCCGCACGATCGCGCCGTTGACCGCCCGTCCGCGCCCTCGGCGCTCGACTGCGTCCGCGGCCGCCGCCAGGCGGCGGTCGCCAAGAAGGCGCGCGACCCGGTGGCGCTCGACCTGCGCGACCTCGACGGGGTGTCGCGACTACTTCCTGATCTGCTCGGCGTCGAGCGAGGTGCAGGTCAAGGCGATCGCCGAGGCGGTCGAGGAGCAGCTGCGCGAGCAGGGCGAGCCGCCCTGGCACGTCGAGGGCCTCGAGGGCCGGCGCTGGGTGCTGCTCGACTACGTCGAGGTCGTCGTGCACGTGTTCCACGAGAAGACGCGCGAGTACTACCTGCTCGATCGGCTGTGGGGCGACGCGAGGAGCGTGGACCTTGGTCTGGAACGACGCTGACTGAGGGCTCGCCGCGGCGCTGCGCGCGCGCGGGCTGTCGCACGCCGGAGCGGCGTCGCGCGCCTCGAGCTCGCGATCCCGCGCGATCCGTCGCACGGCGACTGGACCACCAACCTCGGCGCTGACGCTCGCGCGCGAGGTGAAGCGGCCGCCGCGCGCCGTCGCCGAGGCGCTGGCGCAGGCGTTCCCGCTCGATCCGCGCGATCGTTCGCGTCGGTCGAGGTCGCGGGGCCCGGCTTCCTCAACTTCCGCTACGCGCGACGCGTTCCTGGCGCGCGCTGCCGGCGCGGATCCGCAGCCGAGGGCGCCGCGGTTCGGCCACGCCGATCATGCCGGAGCGAGTCGAGGTGCTGGTCGAGTACGTGAGCGCCAACCCGACCGGGCCGCTGAACGTGGTGAACGCGCGCGCCGCGGCGGTCGGCGCGGCGCTGGTGCGGCTGCTGCGACGCCACCGGGCATCGCGCCGCGGGCGAGTTCTACGTCAACGACGCCGGCGACCAGGTCGGACCTGCTCGGCGAATCGGTGGCGGCGCGCTTCGCCGAGCGGATCGGGATGCCGCGCGCGTTCCCGGCAGACGGCTACGCCGGGCGAGTACATCGACGAGATCGCGGCGCGAGCTGCCGGCCGGGCGAGGCGCGCGGCGACTCGCGGCGACGCGACGCCTGGACTGGTTCCGCGACCGGGCGCTCGAGCGCATGCTGGAGTGGCAGCGGCGCGACCTCGCCGCCTACGGCGCCGAGTTCGCGCGCTGGTTCCGCGAGTCCGAGCTGCACCGATCGGGCGCAGTCGAGCGCACGCTCGGCGGAGCTCGAGCAGCGCGGCGTGACCTACCGCGCGCGGCTGCCCGAGAACGTGTCGTCGGCGACCGACGACGGCGGAGGGAGCGGCGAGTGCGGCGCGAGCGAGGCGACCTATCTGCGCACCGTGCAGCTTCGGCGACGACATGGACCGGGTGATCGTGCGCGGCAACGGCGTGCCCACCTACCTGCTGCCGGACATCGCCTATCACCGCGACAAGCGCGCGCGCGGGTTCCGCAACGTGATCGACCTCTGGGGTCCCGACCACCACGGCTACATCCCGCGCATGAAGGCGGCGCTCGCTGGCGCTCGGGCTCGAGCCCGACTTCCTCGAGGTGCTCATCGTCCAGCAGGTGAATCTGCTGTCGCGGCGGGCAGCCGGTGAAGATGAGCAAGCGCGCGGGCGAGTTCGTCACGCTGCGCGACCTGATGGACGAGGTCGGGGCCGACTGCGCCAAGTTCTTCTTCCTGATGCGCTCGACCAGCGCCCACCTCGACTTCGATCTCGACCTCGCGCAAGCAGCCAGAACGACGAGAACCCGGCCTACTACGTCCAGTACGCGCACGCGCGGATCTGCCTCGATCCTGCGCTTACGCCGAGGAGCGTGGGCTGCCGCCGCGCGCCGATCGAGACGACCACGGCGCTTCGCCGCCACCGGAGCCCGAGGAGGTCGCATTGCTGCCGCAAGCTCGCGACCTTCCCGAGGTGGTGCGCGGTGCGGCGCTCGCGCGCGAGCCGCACCGGCTGCCCGCGTTCCTGATCGGAGACCGCGGCCGAGTTCCACCGCTTCTACCACGCCTGTCGCGTGGTGACCGACGACGCCGCGCTCACGCGCCGGCGACTCGCCGATGGTCGACGCGGCGCGGGTCGTGTGATCGCGCAACGGCCTCGCGCTGATGGGCGTGACCGCGCCCGAGCGGATGGAGCGCGCCAGTGGAGGCCAGCCCGTGAGCGTCGCGCGACATCCTGGTGGTCGGGTCGGTGGCGCTGGACTCGGTGCGCACGCCGTTCGGCGAGGCCGAGGACGCGCTCGGAGGCTCGGCGTCGTACTTCGCGATCTCGGCCAGCCATTTCTGCAAGGTGCGGCGTGGTCGCGGTGGTGGGCGAGGACTTCCCCGACCCGCATCGCCGGCTGTTCGAGTCCCGCGACATCGATCTCTCCGGGCTCGAGACCGCCGCGGGCTCGCACGTTCCGCTGGCGCGGCGAGTACTACGGCGGAGCTCGGGCACGCTCACACGCTCGAGACCCGGCTCAACGTCTTCTCGGCCTTCCATCCGCGGCTCCACGACGGCCATCGCGACGCCGGCTTCGCTGTTCCTCGCCAACATCGATCCCGATCTCCAGCTCGAGGTGCTGGCGCCAGATGCAAGCGCCCCAGGCTGGTGGTCTCGGACACGATGAACTACTGGATCGCCCGCAAGCCCGAGCGCGTGCTCGAGGTGCTGCGCCGAGGTGGACGTCGCGCTGCTCAACGAGGAGGAGGCGCGCGCGCTGGCCGGGCGAGACCCAGCTCGTCGCGCGCCGCCGACCGGTCTGCTCGAGCAGGGCGCGCGCGCGGTGATCATCAAGAAGGGCGAGCACGGGGCGCTCTATCAGTCGCGCGAGGAGCGGTTCATCACGCCGGCCTATCCGGTCGAGGCGCTCGCGCGATCCCACCGGGGCAGGGGATTCGTTCGCCGGCGGGTTCCTCGGCTGGCTGGCGCGCTGCGGGCCGCACGGACGGCGGCGCGCCTGAGGCAGGCGCTGGCGTGCGGGGCGGCCATGGCGTCGATCGCGATCGAGGACTTCAGCCCCGGCGCCTGGCGGAGTCCGATCTCGACGAGGTCGCCTCCCGGCTCGACGTCATCCACCGCATGGTCCACTTCGATATCGAGCCGATTACTCCCGCTAACACCAAGGCGTCCGGACCCGATGGGGCGCCCGACGCTGAGCGCCACGGATATAGTCACGCCGTGATGACTGTGCTAAAGTCGCACCATTCTTGGATGAGTCACTAGGGAGGTCCGCCTGGTGGAAACGACACGCGCATCATGGACGGTCAAGGCCGAGGCCGCCCTCAAAACTCTCCGTGACGTCCACGGTGCCAGCATCCAGATGGACGGGGACGAGGTCCGCGAGATCCACGTCCTCACCGACTCGATGCGGCCCGCCAAGCAGATCGTCCGCGACGTCCAGACGATGCTGCTCACCCGCTTCAACCGCACCATCGACCATCGCGTGGTCTCGGTGGCCTTCATGCAGCCCGCCGCCGACGACGCCGCCCGGCCGCCGAGGCCGACGAGCCCGCGCCGACGCGCCCCGCCGACCGTATCCGCTTCGTGAGCGCCAATCTGTACGTGTCGGGCCCGCGCGTGCAGGCCCAGGTCGAGCTCCGGTGGAAGAGCGTGCCGCGCATGGGCAGCGCGTCGGGATGGAGCACCCGCGACGGCGCCCCAGCGGCTGATCGCCGCGGCCACCGTGGCGGCAGTCCAGGAGTACCTCGAGGACGGCGTGGCGCTGAGCCTCGAAGGGCTCGAGATCGTCCGGCTCGGACGCCGCCGCGTCGCGGTGGTGGGGCTCGAGCTCCTGGCGCATCGCGAGCACCGCAGCCTCGTCGGCTGCTGCACTGTCGAGAAAGATTCCCAGCAGGCGATCGTCCTCGCGACGCTCGCCGCGCTGAACCGTGTGATCGGCGGCATCGGGACGCGCGAGCCGACCGAATTCGTTTTGAGACCGACATCGACCTAGGAGGCAAGCGAAGCGAAGTCGCACCCCTCGGGTAAGCTGAAGCGGACCCACCTGTTGTTCGGCCGTTCATTCTTCCCGGACTACAGAATTGTCTCGTAAAGGAGGTGGGTTTCGTGGACCTCATCCTGGTTCTCGTTAACTTCTTCGGTAAGGCTGGTTGGTAATTCACGCCTAGGTTTGAAGCAGTGGAAGTAGCCACCGAGGAAGATGTCGGTCTCGATCGTCGTTCATCCCCGCGTCTTCGACCCCCTCACATTCTTTCCCTCACGAGACGATGGTGAACGCCATTCAGTCGCCGCGGACGACGCGGCTCTTCCGTGTGTATTACGCCGCGGTGCTGGCGGCCGCGGTGGCGTTGTTCGTCTTCCACCTGCCGCTCACCGGCCCGATCCTGGTCGTGCCGATGGTGATCGTCCTCCTGCTCATGATCTTCGCGGAGGCGAGCCCCGTATCCCTGCCGAGCGGCGGGTACGCCACCGCGAGCGCGGTGCTCGACCTGCCGTGCCTCGTGATCCTCGGTCCGTTCTACACCGCCGTGCTCGACGTGATCAGCACGCTCGTCGTCCAGGGCATCCTGCTGCGCAAGCCGCCGGTCCGGGTGCTGTTCAACCTGGCGCTGTTCGCAATCACCGACTTTCGCCGCCGGCGACGCCTATTTCGCCGCCGGCGGGCGGTTCGGTCAGCTCTCGCTCGCCCACGACCTCGGTCCGCTCCTGATCTGCGGGCGGTGTACTTCTTCGTCAACTCGGTCCTGGTGTCGATCGTGATCGGGCTCACCAGCGGGCCGGATCCATGGCGGGTGTGGCAGCGCAACTTCCATCGCGGGATCCTCCACCACCTCTCGTTCATCGCGCTCGGCACGCTGGTCGCGGTGACCTACTTCGCCGCGGGTCCGGTGAGCTCGTGCTGTTCGGCGATCCCGTTCCTGGTCGCGCGGCACTCGTTCCGTCGTCTACATGGAGATCCGTTCGGACCTCAAGGACTTCGTGCGGGCGCTCTCCGAGGTGCTGGAAGAGATCGATCCCTACACCCGACATCATTCGGTGCGCGTCTCGCAGTACGCCGGTCCGGCTCGCCCGCGGGCTAAGGCTCCCCGAGCGCGAGGTCGAGGAGATCGAGTACGCCGCGCTCGTGCACGACCTCGGCAAGATCGGCCCGCAGCACCAGCTCATCCTCCAGAAGCCGGGCACGCTTGTCGCACGAGGAGCAGCGCACGCTGCGCGCCCATCCCGCGGCGGGCGCGGAGATCGTCGGCAAGGTCAGCGCGCTGCGCGCGCGCCTCCGAGATCGTGCGCAGCCATCACGAGCGTCCCGACGGTCAGGGCTATCCGTTCGGTCTCCGCTCGGCGGACGTGCCGCTCGGCGCGCGGGTCCTCAACGTCTCGGACGCCTTCGACGCGATGACCTCCGACCGTCCGTACCGGCCGCGCCCTGACGCTCGAGGCCGCGCTCCGCAGAGCTGAACCGCGGCGCGGGCACCCAGTTCGACGTGCGGGTCGTGACCTGCCTGATCCGGCTCCACGAGAACGGCGAGTTCCCGCTGATCCCGAGCCCGAGCAGCGAGGACCTGCTGCATGCTGCGCATGAGGCCGGCTGCGGGCGCGGGGCTGATGCGCTACCGCGACGCCGGGGTCGACATCGAGCGCGCCGACGCCGTGAAGGAGTCGATCGGCGAGGCGGTGCGCTCCACCTGGGGGCCCGGCGTCCTGCGCCTGCCGCGCGGGTTCGCGGGCGTGATCGAGTGGCCATCGCCCGGCGGCGCCGCGGGCGAGCGCACGCTGCTCGCGGCCACGCATGGACGGCGTCGGCACCAAGCTCCACCTGGCGCTCGCCGTCGGGCCGCGTCGCCGACGCGGCGGCCGATCTCGTCTATCACGGCGCCAACGACCTGCTCGTCCACGGCGCCCGCCCGCTCGCCTTCCTCGACTACGTCGCGCAGGGCGAGCTCGACCCGGCGACGGTGCGTCGCCGTGGTCGAGGACTGAGCCGGGCCTGCCGCGCGTCGGCGCGGCGTTGCTCGGCGGCGAGACCGCGCAGATGCCGGACACCTATCGTCCCGGCGTGGTCGACGTCGCCGGCTGCATGATCGGCGTCGTCGCTCCCGACCGCGTGCTCGACGGATCGAGGGTGACGCGCCGGGCGACGCGGTGCTGGGCCTCGCCTCGCAGGGCCTCCACACCAACGGATTCTCGTTGGCGCGCCGCGTGCTCTCGGCCTCGGGCTCGCGCTCGGCCGACCCGCTGCCCGGCGGAGCGGGCGAGTCGGTGGCGGACGCGCTGCTCTTGCCGCATCGCTGGTACGGGCCGGCGCTCGAACCGGAGATCGCGAGGCGCAGCGGTGCACGCGCTCGCTCACGTCACCGGCGGCGGGCTCGAGGGCAACCTGATCCGCGTGCTCCCCGAGGGCGCCGCGCGCGGCTGCGCATCGAGGCCTGGCCGAGGCCCGCCGTGTTCCGCTGGCTGATCGCGGCCGGTCGCGTGCCCGAGGCGGATGCGCGCATCAGCGCTCAACCTCGGGATCGGCATGGCGGTGATCGTGCCCGCGGAGAGCGCGAGCCGGTCGCGCGCGAGCTCGAGCGTCGCGGCGAGACGGTGTTCGACATCGGTCGCATTGAGGCCGGCGCCCGCGGCGTCACCTGGGACGAGCCGTGACCTAAGTCCGCGGAGGTCGGGAACGTGGAGGAGGTGGGGATGGACGGACGAGGCGTGAGGACGGGCGCGAGGCGGTCCCCGGAGCTGCTGGGCGATTCACCGGCGTGGAACGACGTGGTGCGCGCGCTGCCGCGCGTGGCCGAGAGCGAGCTGCCGGTGCTCGTGCTCGGCGAGACGGGCACGGGCAAGGAGCTGATCGCCCGCGCGGTGCACGCGCTGTCGCCGCGACGCCGCTCCGGCTTCGTCGCGCCACAACTGCGGGGCCACGCCCGACAGCCTGATCGAGAGCGAGCTGTTCGGTCACGCGCGCGGCGCCTTCACCGGTGCGGTGGCCGACCGCGGCCGGGCTGTTCGACGCCGCGCACCGGGGCACGCTGTTCCTCGACGAGATCGGCGACGCCAGCCCGCTGCTCCAGATGAAGCTGCTGCGCGTGCTGCAGGAGGGCGAGGCGCGGCGGATCGGGGACACGCGGGTGCGCAAGCTCGACGTGCGCGTGATCTCGGCCACGCACCGGCGACGTCGACGAGGCGGTCGCGATGCTCGGGCTTCCGGGCCGACCTCTTCTACCGGTTGAACGCGGTGCGCCTCCGGCTGCCGCCGCTGCGCGAGCGCGGCCGCGATGCCCTGTTGCTCGCGCGACACTTCATCGCCCGCGCCGCCGCGGCGTGCCGCCGCGAGCCGCCGCCGATGGCCTCCGACCTGATCGATCACGTCTCGCGCTACCCGTGGCCGGGCAACGTGCGCGAGCTGTCGAACGCGTGCGCCTACGCGGTGCGCGTCGCGCGGCGCGCGCGAGCGGGTCGCGCTCGAGCACTGGCCGGCGGGAGCGCCGTCTGCGGCGGACGCGAAACCGTCCGGGCTCCACGCCGAGACGCGGGCGCTCGAGGAGCGGCGACTGCGCGAGGCGCTCGAGCGCACGCGCTGGAACAAGTCGCGCGCGGCGCGCTCGCTCGGGCTGTCGCGGCAGGGGCTGCTGAAGAAGCTGAGGCGCTACGGGCTCGGCGACGCCGAGTCGGCGTCGCTCGCGCTCGACTCCGCGGACGAATGAGTCGCGCTGGTCGATCCGGATCCATGATTCAGGAGTCGAAGACGATCGCGATCGTCCACCCTGAAGCGTCCCGCGAAGTTGTTCTCGAGTGAACCGAGGGCACCGTCGGGTCAGGTCGGCGTCGCGCCGATACGAAGCCTGGCCCGCGCCGGCGGCGGCTGATCCTGGGGCCCGATCGCGCACGCGGAGCTGGGCGCCCGCTACGGGTGGATTTCGCCGATGCTCGGCGGAGGTGATAGCTTCGAGCTCTCACGGAGGAGCTTTGCATGATAGACGTTAGCGGCCGGCGCACCGGCGAGGTGGTGTCATGGTTCCACAAGGATCCGGCGCGCTCGAATCGGCACTGCCCCTACTGTGGCGCGACGGTCGGTGTGTCGCCGGGCGCTGTACCTTCTAACAAAGAGCATCTGATCAGTCGGAACCTGGTCCCGACGGGCTCGCTCGCGACGGGCTTCAACTTCCACTTTCGCTCCTGCCTGGAGTGCAACGCTCGTAAGGGCAGCGCGGAGCGTCACGTTTCGAGCGTCACGCTGTACAACAGCCCCGCGCGGGCCCAGGACGCCGAGGTAGACGCGATCGCCACCAGGAAGGGCGCGCACGACTTTCATCCAATCGGGGGTGGCGTGCGGGTTCAGGACGCGTCCCAGAAGATCGAGTTGTACGGATCAACGGGGCCGCTGTCGTTCAGCGCGGATATGGTGGCGCCGCCGCAGCCCGACGAAGACGCGGTGCGACTCCTCGCGTTCAACCAGATCCAGGGTCTCTTCAGCTTGTGCACGACAGAGGATTACCTCAACCCGGAAACGTATCGGCTGCTCGAGCCCAAGCACTGGCGGTTCTTCGGCATGTACGGGCATGAGGATTGGGGTAACCCGCAGCTGCGGGTGATCGCCGATCGCGTTAGCGAGTGGCCCGTGCGCGCTCGAATCGACACGGCAGGCGGCTATTTCCGCGCGTGTCTCCGCCGGTCCCCAGACGAGAAGGGGCCATGGCACTGGGGTCTCGAGTGGAACAGGAGCCTCCGGGTATTCGGCGCGATCGCCCTTCCGAACGATCCGCTGTTCGAGAATCTTCCCGAGCCGGAGTGGACGAAGCTCTCCGCGAAGGCGCGCATCCGATCGACATTCCGGAGCCCGAGGATTTCGACGGGCTGCTTTCTGAACCTCGTCCAATCTCGTGACGCACCGATCGCCGCTTGAGGCCCGCCTTCGCGGCTGATGATCGGGTTCGAGTCGTCTGAGGGATGGAATGGCAGAACTGTCGAAGCGCGCGGCTTGTGCGGTGCTCGGAACCTTTCTCCCGGCATTCAATAAGGAGCATCACTCCGCGCACGTTGTATCGACCGGACCCAACAACGACACCTCCTGCGACTACCTGTGCCAGGATCCCGCGCGCCCTCGTGAGCGGCTGAAGCTCCAGCTCACTCGAGTCAGCATGAGGGTCGAGACGCTTCCAGTCGGATGGAGCAACCGTGGAGCGGCCGATGCATGCCTGGATCAACCACCCTGAGCCTCAGCCAGGTGTCATCCGGGGTAACTTGTCCGACTTCGCGCTCGAAGCAATGACCGCGAAGGCAGCACTCTACGGGCCGTCCGCTGAAGACCTCGTGCTCGTGATCCTCTTCGACCTCAGGCGTTACGACGACTTCGACCTCGAGGAGATGCGTTGTGCTATGCGACGGGACGTGGGCGGAAAAGCCAAGTTGTTCCGCGAGGTTTGGTCAGTTTGGTGCTTCGAAGACAGGCGTGGGGAGTCCCATTGCCTGTGGAGGGGCTTCGATGCCTCAACGCTGCACTCTCTGTGATCACGACCAGCGAGTGGCGATCGATTCAGTGCTCGTCGAGGGTCGCTCGCGCCTCGAGTTGGCGCGTCAGCACAGCCTGGCGGAGTCCTCGGTCCGTCGCCACGCCGAGAACCACCTGCCGCGCGATCTGCAGGATGCAGTGACGGAGAAACGGGCGACGGAGGCCCGGACGCTTCTCGAGAGGGTCGAAGCAATCGTCGGCGACCTCGAGGAGATGGCGGCCGCGGTGAAGTTGGCCAAGGAGCCGCGGGAATTCCGCGAGTCCGTCCGCGAGCTGATGCGCGGCCTTGAGCTGCTGGGCAAAGTGACGGGAGAGATCCAGACCGGCGCCACGATCAACGTAGCCGTTGGCGTGCTCGCGCGCATCGGTGCCAAGGACGAGGATGAGGCGCGTCGAGCGCTCGAGATGGTCCGCGAGGTCGAGCACCTCGATGTCCACGACATCGCTCGAGAGGCGGCGAAGCGGTTGAAGTGGTACCGCGATAAGTTCCCCAACGAGTACCGTCGCCTTGTGGAACTGATTCCCGATGCCGACGTCGCTCCGGCTACGACCCAGGAGGTGCAGCTCGTGACACCCGAGATCGGCGCAGCGAGCACCGTGAACCGAGAGCTCGCCGAGTTCGCGAGGAGCCAGCGGGCGACGTGATGGCGGCCTGGAATCGTCGTCGAACATCGTGACCACCAACCAGTGGGACACCACGGAGGAGGATGCCGCCACAATCGCCGACTGGAGCGCGAGACTGGAGCGGCTCCCCACCTCTACCGGTATGCGAGCATCCGCGGCGCCCGGTTCGACTGGTTCCGTAACCTCACGTTGGGATCCACCCTCTATTTCCCCAGCTTCAAGGACCTGAACGATCCGTTCGAAGGCCGCGTCCGACCCATCGCCGACGGCACTCCGGAAGAGATCCGCGCTTTCTGGGAGCGCTCGCAGTACACCGAGAGGGGCCTGGTGATCGACGCTGACGCCAGAGCGGAGATCGAACGCGCCGTCGCGCTCCCTCCACATGAAGCACAGCGACGGATGTACGAGACCTACGAAAAGAGAGAGCGCCAAGGCCGGCATCGCGTGCTTCAGCGAGAGACAAGACGACCTGCCGATGTGGTCCTACTACGCCGACGCGCACCGAGGTGTGTGCCTGCGCTTCCTGACGGCCCACTTCTGGAACCCGCCACTCGCGGGATGCTTCGCACCAGCCCCAGTGACCTACGGCGAGTATCCGATCATCAGCTTCTTCCGAGGCAGCCGGTTCTCGCACAGCACTGCCATGGGTTGGACGAAGGCCGAGTGCTGGGAACACGAGAGGGAGTGGCGCATCTTGCGCCACGAGGGCGAGCCCGGTCTCGTACCGTTCGACCCCGCAGCCCTCGACGGCGTCATCATGGGATGCAGGATGTCGGACGAGGACGAAGCGCGTGTACGGGACGTCTTGTCTCGGCGTGACCCCAGACCGGAACTCCTCAAGGCGCGGCCTGCCGCGCGCGAGTTCAAGCTGGTCGTCGAGCCAGTTGGTGGACCGTAGCGATGCACAGGAAGGCGATGTCCGCGATCGCCATTGTGATGGTGGCGAGCTGTGGGGTTCTCGCCACTTGCGCCGCGGCCCAGCCAGTGGCCAACCAGGGGCGATCAGCCCCGCGCATCACCGTCACCATGCCCGACTCGATGAGCCTGTCGGTGCGCGGGCCGGTCCCGGTTAGCACGCATCTCGACGGGATCATCGAGGTCAAGAACGCCGAGCCATCGCCGTGGTGGGACTCGAACATGTTCAGCGCCTTCCTGGGCGCCCTGGTCGGCGGCCTGCTCGCGGTGATGAGTCAGGCAGCAGGAGCGAGGCTGGCGCTTGGTCTCCGACACCGCAACACCCTCGTCCGCCTCGAACGGATCTGCCACGACCTCCTGAACGAGATCATCTCGAACAAGAGTCTGGCTGCGGACGCGAAGGCAGCCGCCGCGAAGGCGGCCGTGTTCTGGCATCTGCCGAACCGGTTCGATGTGGACAAAGAGCTTCACAATGGACATCATCGACATCGATCTCGTCAACCGCGTTGGTTCATTGAATACCAACTTGACCCGCTACAACCATGACCTTGAGCACCTTGGCCAGGCGCGCGAGAGCCTACAGTCGGCCTACCTCGCAGTGACGCTGCCACAAGCGGACTGGGAAAGGCCATGCACCTGGAGGCGCCCCATTGGGACGAGATCGCGGTCCACCTCGACGCTGTGGACGGCATGGTGCGCGACGTGTGCGTTCGCGCCGTTCTCCTGGTGGGCCAGTACGATGGCCGCCGAGCGAGACTGCTCCGCTTCTTCGGCCTCGGCGTCCTACGGACATGGCCACTGAGCAGTGAACTGGTCGCCAAGGAGCGGCAGGCGTTCGATGAGCGCCGCAACGAACAGCTCAAGGCCGACAGGAAGCGTCTTGCCGAAGTCCACGGCCCCCTCCACCGAAGGCGTCGACGAGCGCCTCATAGGTGAGCTTCAAGGGGCTCTAGCGAGCCGACCCGCGTGGTCGGTCGGCGGTTGGTTGTCTATCAGGGATCGCCATCCGCGAAGAGGATTGTCGGCCGGCCAACTCGACCCAAGAAGTCCTCGGCCCACATCGGATGCTGCGTGATGTTTGTCTTCCCGGTTGAGCGAAGCAGCGCTCTCAATCGTTGAGAATCGGGAGAGACACGGTCAGGCCGAAGGATCGTGTGAAGGGCAGAGTTCCTGCTCACGTTGTCAGAGACATGCTCCAACAGTCGATGTCGCGTCATCGCGTCAGTGGGTGGGAAGCGATAGCCGACGAAAACGATTGCACGAGCGGCTCGGATCGCGAGTCGGCGCGTACTCCCATAATTGCTTGAGGCCCGTCCTCACAAGCGTCTGTTTTGTGGGTCCCGGTATTGCGATGCCAAGTTGCTTGTCGGCAAAGGGCTCTTCGTCACACTCGTGATTCGACGCGTTGCCCCCTCTCTCATGGCGAACCAGTCAGTCTTCGCGAACCACCAAGGGTCATCTTCAAGACTGAAACTCCTGCGAGAGTCGGTCGACCATTGGACCGAGCCGTGCAGCTTCAACTTGCGGGAGCATAGTGTTGGGGTGCCAGCTCGTTCCCCGTCATTTCAATCGGTTGCTGCGGGTGACGAATCCGCATGGTCGTAGCTCACAGCTTCTAGGAGGTCGAGCACGCGATCGTAGTTGAAGGTGATGATTGTGTCCTGTGGAGTCACAGTCTTGGTGGCCCAGTGGAGGTAGGGATCCCATCGCTCCTGTTCCAACGGCCGAGCTCCTTCGACGAATAGACTGCACTCTGCAGCCAAGGCGACAAGGGCCCGCTGTCGCAAGTGATGGAGGTTTGTCAGAGAATGGTTCTCTTGGAAGGTCTCAGTGTTGATGAGCCTGCGAAATGTGGCGATGTGAATGCGGTTCCCTTGGGTCGCGCTATCCAACTGCTCCAGGAACTCCTCGGCGTGTTGCCACAGTCGCTCGTGCCCGCGAGTAGTGCCCGACAACGGCACGCCCCAGGCGCCGACTCGAAGAGAGCAGAGATCGTGCTGGCGTCAATTGCGGGGTAATGGAACGTGTTGATCGAAACCGCAGACTCCACGCTGAAAGAGGTCGGATAGAAGCGGGGCGCCGAGGGAGCGGCTGAAGCCGGCTCCCAGAATCCAAACGATGGACTCTCGTTCATTCACGGCCATGTGGCAGTCTCCGAATGATTGCGGTCAGAAGACAGCCGAGCAGGCGTTCCGTTGAACCGCCTCGGGCTCGGAAGCCCTTGATGACCTCGCATGCTCGGCGCGCCGACAATGATGACCCGGGCCGGGCGCTCTCGGCAACCGAGTGCTGGAAGCTTGATTCGCGTGCGGCGCGGCGTATCGTAGGGGCGATCCGCGGATCGGATCCTGGGCCGCTAACCCGAGTCTCAAACACGCGCAGGAAGACCACTAGGTCACTGAAACCAGCCTCGCCGGTACGCGACTCTCTCGCGGAAGGCGATTGGCCGTTCGCGCGTGAATTAATCGCACAGGGAGGTGCGACGTGAGACTCGTTGTTGCTCTGCTCTGCCTGTTGGCCTCAGCTCCAGCCTGGGGAACCACCTTCTACTGCCAGCCACGTCCGGGCGAACCGGCGGATTGCGGCGCGACCGTGGAACCGGCGTGAGCTCGTTATCCGGTGCGGCTCCGGCCTCCCGATGTCCTATCTTTCGGTCACGGGCCGCACCGTGGTGGTCGACCCGACTCAAGCGGAGAGCCCCATGTTTTGCATCGTCCTGCTCTGCGCGCTGGCGATCGCAACACCCGCCCTCGCTGGTGGACCGAAGCCCACGACGTCCGACCCGTTCCCCGAGGACCATTCGCGCGAGCGTCCGTTTCGCGCGAGCCGTCCAGTGATGGTTCCGAGTTCCTCGTCCCGACCAATCCGGACAAGCGGATGAGCCTCGAGGTCCTCGCCGGGTACCGTCGCTGGACGCTGTCCGACGGGGCGGACGCGACGAGCGATCACGCCTTCCTGTGGCCGCGCATGGTGTTTCGCGCTCCGATGACGGACGACATAACCACGATCGTGGGGGTCCGCTACCAGTCCAACGGGGTCACCGAGGAATTCCCCGATCTCAAGCTGAGCACGTTCGAGTTCGAGGCGGGCTTCCGGTTCTACTTCGGTCAGGAGCGCTGAAGCGGAACCTACGCGAACGCAGCAACACGCCGGAAACGGCAAAGAGGCTGCCAATGAAAATGCTGCGACTGGTTGCGTCACTCGTGTTCTTGCTCGCCGGCTGTCAGGACACCCCAACGACCCCTGCCGGTGCGACGACGCCGGCCCTGGAGATCGGACTCGGACGCAAGTCGAGCCCGAGCTGGTCGCCTGGTCGATCCACGATGAGCCGCGCGAGTACGTGATCGACGCGACGTTCACGAGGCTGCCTGATCACTTTGCGTGGAGCCTGCACATCAGCGGGGTCGGGAACGATGGCGCGAGATACTTTGTCTACGGGAATACCGACCCGACGATTCCCGAGTCGGATCCTCGGCACGCGGCGATCTGGTTGCTCGACGCGCCGCTCGTGGTGCTGGGGTATGCGAAGGCCAACGCGTCACGTCACTGGCAAGCGCGCATCCCGAAGAGCGTGATCGCCGAGGCACCCTGGGGGTGGCTGATCTTCCTCTACGGCGACAACTTCCACGAGGTCCGTCCGCTCTACCTGCGCTGAGCGCTAGGGACAGTCTCGAGCTCGACGAACGGCCCGCACCGCACCGGCGCGCTCCACAGTGCCGATGAAGTAGCCGTGGTCGAAGTCGGGGGCACCGGAGTGGAACTGGGCCACGTCCACGACGACATCAGCGTGGACTGTGCGCTTTCCGAAGTACCAACGCACGACGGTGGACGAGCGACCATGTGTGTCCCTGTGCTCGAAATGCCGAACACGCTGATTCCGACCACCGACGACGGGATCGTAGAGGCCGGCCCGGTGCACGTATCGTTCGAAGCAGGAACTTTGGTGACCACGCCGTCGACCGCGTGAGTCGCCCCGCCAGCGATCTCGCGAACACCCGTGATACGCTCTTCGCGCCCGACCCGATCTCTCCACATCCCCGACTACAGGAGGCCGCATGAAACCGCACCTCGCCTTGGTCCTCGCCGCTGCCCTGCTCCCGGGGTGTCGTGCCTTGGAGACGGCGCCGCAGTCAGCCCCGGCGCCAGCGGTGTCCGCCCGTGTCGCCTCGACCGACCCCGAGCGCTGGCGCGGGCGGCATCGCCACCTGACGCCGGAAGTGCCGCGGCTGGCCCATCTGCGCGGCGAGATCAGTAACGCGACGCTCGAGATCGAGGCGGACCTGGTTCCGCGCAGCGACACGTCGGGCGTGCTGCCGCCGGACCAGTGGGGCTACAACGTCGACCTGGACACCCGCCCCAACGGAAGCAACCCCGAGAACACCGAATACGTCGTGACGACGCGACAGCAGCAAGCGGGCGACGATGACGGAACGAGGGCCAGCTGGGACCATCCGGCCGTGTACTTCTACGACAACGGGGCCGGAACGCGCTCGCCTGAGTGGCGGGACCGCGCTACGCGAGGGCGACCCTGCAAGGCCGGCGCTTCAAGCTGGCGGTGCCGGTCGCGCTGATCGGAGATCCCGCCGGCTGTGGTGCACTGCTCTATGAACGTCGCCGACGATCATCGTATCCACTTCGATCTCTGACACCTACCACTTCGACGCGGACCCGCGGAGCCGCCACCACGACCGCGGACACGGCCAGCTCGCCGGGGAGTAGGCCCGGCACGGGCACAGACCTCGCAAGGCGAGCAGCCCGTAGGTCGGCGACTGGGGGTCCGGAGCCAGCATCGCGGTGTCGCTCACGACGATCACGTCGGCGTCGAGGCTGCGAGCGACGCGCCGCGCAGGAAGCCCTCGAGGCTCTCGCTGGCGACCTCCTCCTCGCCCCTCGGGCCTCGGGGACCGGTGCCGAGTGCGCGTGGGCATGCGTATCCGCAGCCGACACGAGATCAGCCTGCCAGGCGGGGCAGCCGTGGCTGCCGCTTGGTGAGCACCTGCGCATGCGATCAAGGATGCGTGGCTGGATCGGGAACGCCTAGGTGCCGATATCTGAGGCAATCCGCCCCGACGGGCCGTACCAGCGCACGCGCAACTAGAGCGTTGCTCGTGTTCACCGGTGGGCCGTGTCATCGTGTTAGCAGTCTGCACCCAACGAAGACGTTGGAGGAATCGTGAACCTTGAGCGACTCCAAGGTGCGCTGACAGACTTGCTGCGGTACTGCGCTTCAAGCGTGATGGCTGTCGTACTCGATTGGATCGCCGACAAGAACCACGATGCCGTCAGAGGGCCATTGCGTTCGCATGGCCGAGTGGCGCTCCAGCGTGGGCGATCCCTCTATTGCTCGCCGCACTGGGCTTGTTTACGTATTTCATCCATCGGACCGCTACGCATCCTCTCGTGCTCTGCGCAATCCGCAAGACAAAGGGCAAGACGTGGCCATCGGACGTTGATCTCCTCTTTGATCGGGCCTCGCGACGCGGTGCGCCCGGAGCACAGCGAAGCGCGATCAGTTCAGTCAAGCCTAGACGTAATGAATGCGAGTATTCACTTCCTCTACTGTTCGACACTCTCCGCATTGCTCTTGGCGGCGGCGTTGACTGCGCGGTGCCAGAGGCGAGCTGGCAGCCTCAGCCGTGGTGGTGGGCGGCAGTATTCGTGCCGGCAATCCTCGCCATAATCGGAGACGTTAGAGCGTCGGACTACGACGTGCAGGCCAAGAACAGGTCACTCAGACGCAGTGTATGATCCTGATGTCTGTGAGCTTCAAGTGCTGAGCGCGCCACTTAGCAGGTGCACTCGTCGAGATCGCGGGCGTACATGAATAACCCCGAGCCGTTCGACGTGTCGGCGTCAGAGAACTCGCTCCACCAGTCCTCGCCTTCGCCGATGACGTAGAGGATCGAGCCCCGCGCTCCAGCCGCCGGGTGCGCTCGAGGTAGGCCGCGACCGAGGCGTCGCCGGCAGCCCGCCTGCGGGTGACCCCGCCCGGAGATTCCGCAGGGCGCCGCTCGCCCCTTTCCTGCGGAGCGTGGGCTGGGCCAGATCGTTTCCCAACGGAACGGGGAGAGCACCTAGGCATCGCGTTTTCTCCTCTTCCGGGACCGGGCTGGTGTCGGGCGGTAGGCCTTCCTTATGTGTAGGTTGTTCTCTGCGCGCTGCCGCGCGTGGCCGAGAGCGAGCTGCCGGTGCTGGTGCTCGGCGAGACCGGCACGGGCAAGGAGCTGGTCGCGCGCGCGGTGCACGCGCTGAGCGCGCGCGACGCCGCGCCGGCTTCGTCGCGCACAACTGCGGCGCCACGCCCGACAGCCTGATCGAGAGCGAGCTGTTCGGGCACGCGCGCGGCGCGTTCACCGGCGCCGTGGCCGACCGCGTCGGGCTGTTCGACGCCGCGAACCGGGGCACGCTGTTCCTCGACGAGATCGGCGACGCGAGCCCGCTGCTCCAGATGAAGCTGCTGCGCGTGCTGCAGGAGGGCGAGGCGCGGCGCGTCGGGCGACACGCGGGTGCGCCGCGCTCGACGTGCGCGTGATCGTCGGCCACGCACCGGCGCGCTCGAGGAGGCGGTCGCAGCGCGGCGGGTTCCGCGCCGACCTCTACTACCGGCTCGAACGCGGTGCGCCTCCGGCTGCCGCCGCTGCGCGAGCGCGGCCGCGACGCGCTGCTGCTCGCGCGGCACTTCCTCGCGCGCGCCGCGGCGCGGCGTGCCGGCGCGAGCCGCCGCCGATGGCCTCCGAGCTCGATCGATCGCTGCTCGCGCTACCCGTGGCCGGGCAACGTGCGCGAGCTGGCGAACGCGTGCGCCTACGCGGTGCGCGTCGCGGGCGCGCGCGGCGGGTCGGCGCTCGAGCACTGGCCGGCGAGCGCCGTCTGCGGCGGGACGCGCAGGCCGTCGCGGGCTCCACGCCGAGACGCGCGCGCTCGAGGAGCGGCGGCTGCGCGAGGCGCTCGAGCGCACGCGCTGGCAACAAGTCGCGCGCGGCGCGCTCGCTCGGGCTGTCGCGGCAGGGGCTGCTCAAGAAGCTGAGGCGCTACGGGCTCGGCGACGCCGAGTCGGCGTCGCTCGCGCTCGACTCCGCGGACGAATGAGCCGCGTGGCTTGACGCGTGCGGTCGCTGCCCAGACGTGCCGCGACTTCGCACGCCCAAGGAGAGCACGTTGGCTCGAAGAAGTCTTCGCGTCGGCACTCGTCGGCGTGGGCGCGGCGGCTCAGGTCATCCACATTCCGGCGCTCAAGAAGACCGAGGGGTCGAGCTGGTCGCGCTCGTGCGACCGCGATCCCGAGAAGGCGGCGCGCGTGGCGCAGAAGTTCCAGATCCCGCGCGCGTTCGGGCGGCTCGACGAGCTGCTCGAGGACGACGAGGTCGACGCCGTCGACATCTGCACGCCCAACTTCCTGCACGCGCCGATGGCCATCGCCGCGCTCGAGGCCGGCAAGCACGTGCTGTGCGAGCGGCCGCTGGCGCGCAGCGCCGCCGAGGCGCGCGGCGATGGCCGAAGGCGGCGAAGAAGGCGGACCGCGTGCTGATGTGCGCGGTCCAGCACCGCTTCCGCCCCGACGCGCAGCTGCTGCGCACCTTCGTCGCAGAAGGGCGACCTGGGCGAGATCTTCTTCGCCAAGGCGGGCTGGCTGCGGCGGCGCACCGAATGGGACTCCGACGAGTGGCGCGCGGCAGAAGCGCGAGTCGGGCGGCGGCGTCGTGCTCGACCTCGGCTTCCAGATGCTCGATCAGCTCGCTGTGGATGCTCGGCGGCCCCGAGGTGCAGTCGGTGACCGCGAGCGTTCACCGCTCGCGCAAGGGCGAGGTCGAGGACAGCGCCACCGCGTTCTTCCGCCTCGGCAGCGGCGCCACGCTCACGCTCGAGCTGACCTGGGGCCTGCTGATGGAGAAGGACTTCGCCTACCTGAACCTGTTCGGCTCGGGCGGGGCGGCGCTGCTCAACCCGCTGCGCATCCACAAGGGCATGCACGGCACGCTGGTCAACGTGACGCCCGACGCATGGACACCTCGCGCACATCAGTACCGCTCGTCGATCGACGCCCAGATCGCGCACTTCGCCGACGTGCTGCGCAAGGGCGTCAAGCCGATGGGGCGGCGCCGACGAGATCCTGCCGGTGATGGAGCTGCTCGACGCCGTCTACCGTTCGGCCGAGCAGGGCAAGGAGGTCCGGCTCGCGTAACGAACCGTTCGATCCGACGGCCCGTGGTTCGCGCCCGCGCGGCGCCGTACTACCGGCCAAGGGATCGTGCGGTGTCTGCTGCCTCCGGTCCCGGTCCGCTCGCGCCGCATCGCTCGGGGCGCGAGTTCGCGCTCGCGATGGTGTCGGGTCTCCTCCTCGGCGCCGCGTTCTTCCCGGCCCGTTCGGCTTCCTCGCCTGGTTCGGCTTCGTGCCGCTGCTGATGGCGACTCGACTCACGCCTGGCCGCCATGGCGGCCGCGCCGCCTTTGGATCCGGGACGCGACGCCGCGGCGGCGCGGGACGGATCCTGCTCGCGCCGTTCCGCGCGATCGGCCGGGTCCTGGGCTCGCCGCTCTTCCGTCTCGGCTACGTCTTCGGCCTGGTGTTCTACCTGATCGGGCCCACTGGATCGCGCTGCTCTCCGAGGTGGCGATCACGGTGCCGTGGCTCAAGTATCCGGCGTGGCTCGCCGCCGGCGCCTATCTCGCACTGTACGCCGGGCTCTCGACCTGGCTCATGGGCACGCTGTCGCGCCGCACCGGCGTCGGGCTCGCCGGGACGTTCCCGTTCGCTTACCTGCTGGTCGAGAGCTGCGCGCCTCCGGCGAGCTCGGCTTCCCATGGTTCCAGCCCGGCTACAGCCAGCACGCGCTACGCGCCCGTGATCCAGCTCGCGAGCCTCGGCAGCGTCTCGCTGGTCACGCTCTGGCTGCTCGGCGTGAACGCGCTGATCTGGCGCGCGCTCGCGTCCCGCGCGAAGGCGCGCCGCGGTCGGCGCGGCGCTCGTCGCTGATCCTGCCGTGGGTCTGGGGCCAGCGCGTGCTCGACGCCGCGCCGCGCGGTCACGGCCCCGCGGTCGCGATGGTCCAGGCCAACGTCGTCGGGAGAGATCAAGTGGTCGGGCAAGCATCAGCGCCAGATCCTCGACACGTTCCTGGCCCTCTCCGACACCGCGATGGCGACCGGCGCGCCGCCCACGGCTCGTGATCTGGCCGGAGACCGCCACCGGCAGCTATCTGAGGAAGCAGGTCGAGCAGGTGGTGGCGGTCTACCAGTGGGTGGGTCGCACCGGCGTGCCGATCTTCAGCGGGTTCGCGGACTACGACTACGGTCCCGCCGACGCGCTGCACTACTACAACGCCGCCGGTCTGCTCGGCGATCCCGCCGTCGCCGACCTCGTGTACGCCAAGCGCCACCTCGTGCCGTTCGGCGAGCGCATGCCGTTCCAGAGGTTGCTGCCCGGGCTCGGCAAGCTCGAGCTGGGGCAGGCGGAGTGGACGCCCGGATCGAAACCCGAGCTGTTCCCGAGGCCCGTGGCGGACCGTTCACCTGCCTGGTGTGCTTCGAGGCGCATCTTCCCCGACCTCGCCCGCGAGGACGTGCGGCGGGGCGCGCGCTGGATCGTGAACATCACCAACGACGAGTGGTTCGGCAACAGCTCGGCGCTCTACCAGCACGCGGCGATGGCGGTGTTCCGCGCGGTCGAGAACCACGTCCCGCTCGCGCGCTGCGCCAACACCGGGCTGACGCTGCTCGCGGACTCCTACGGTCGGGTCGAACGGAAGGCTGCCGGTGTTCACGCCGGCTGGTGCTGGTCGCGCCGATGCCGGAGCCGTCGTGGCCCACGCTCTACACCCGGCTCGGCGACTGGCCGGGCCTGCTCGCCGCGATCGTCGTGGCGCTGCTCGTCGTCGTCGGCATAGTCCGCGCGCGCCGGGGTGAGGTGCGATGAGGCGACCGGGAACACCGCACCGCCCGAGCGTTGACACCTCGCGAGCGCGGTCGCTAGCATGGGTCGACGTGCGCTGTCACGTGATGTTCCCATCCGGTCACGTCACCCATCGAATGGTCCGCGCGGAGCCCTGCATGAGCCGACGCGTTGCGATTCTCGGCGCCACCGGGTTGGTGGGCCGCACCATGCTCGCGCTGCTCGAGGAGCGTGGGTTCCCGGTCGACGCACCGCGCCTGCTCGCGAGCGAGCGCGAAGCGCTCGCGAACGCTGCGCTTCCGCGGCCGCGACCTCCCGGTGGAGCCGGTCTCCGCGGCGGCGTTCGAGGGCATCGAGATCGCGCTGTTCGCCGCGCGCAATCCGGTGAGCGAGCGGTGGGCGCCGGTGGCCCGCGAGGCCCGGGTCCACGGTGGTCGACAACAGCAGCGCCTTCCGCTATCACGACGGCGTGCCGCTGGTGGTGCCCGAGGTGAACGGCGCGACCTGCTCGATTCGGCGGCCCATGCTGGTCGCCAACCCCAACTGCTCGACCATCGCCATCGTGCTGGCGCTCGCGCCGCTCGCGCGCGCCGCCGGTCTCGAGCGCGTCGTCGTCTCGACCTACCAGTCGGTGTCGGGCGCCGGCGCCGCGGCGCTCGAGGGCTCGAGCGCGGAGTCCGCGCAGGGTCTCGACGGTCCGCCGCCGCCGCGCGCCGACGGCTCGCCGCCGTTCGCGTTCAACGTCGTGCCGCACATCGACCGCTTCGAGGACAACGGGTACACGCGCGAGGAGATGAAGATCGTGTGGGAGACGCGCAAGATCCTCGGCGCTTCCCGAGCTCCCGGTGTCGCGCGACCGCGGTGCGCGTTCCGGTGCGGGTCGGGCACGCCGCGGCGGTGACGGCGCGCGCTCGGCGCGCGCGCTCGAGCCCGACGAGCCGCGCGCGCGCTGTGGGCGTCGTTCCCGGGCATCGAGGTGGTCGACGATCCGGCGGCCGCGCGCTACCCGATGCCGCTCGCCAGCGTCGGCCGCGACGCCGTGCTGGTGGGCCGCGTGCGTCGCGATCTCTCCGATCCCAACGGGCTCGTCTTCTTCGTCGCCTCGGACAACCTGCGCAAGGGGGCGGCGCTCAACGCGGTCCAGATCGCCGAGCGCCTGTGCGGCGCGGTGAAGAGCGCGTGAGCCTCGTCCCGCGCGGCGGTGGCGCCGCTCCTGCTCGGCGCGATGGCCGGTTCCATGGTCGCCGCGCGACCCGCGACGGCGCTCCTCTGCATCGGGGTCGCGGTCGTCGCCGGCGCGCGCTCGCGGGCGCGCGCGCGCCGCGCCGCGCCTGGATGGTGTCGCTCGGGGTCGGGGTCGCGATCGCGCTCGCGCTCAACCTCTATCTCGTCACCGGGACGGCGCTGCCCGGGCCGCACCTGTTCGGTCGCGCGCCCACGCTCGAGGGGGCGCGGCTCGGCGGCCTGCTCGCGCTGCGGATGATCGGGGCGCTGCTCGCGATCCACGGCCTCACTGCGGCCTGGCCGGGCGACCGCGCGGCGGACGAGCTGGCGCGGCATCGCCGCACCGCTCGAGCGCCTGCGGGTGCCGGTGCAGGACGGTCGCGCGGTGATCGGCGCTCGCGCTGCGGTTCGCGCCGCTGCTCGCCGACGAGGCGCGGCGCATCGCGGCAGCTCCAGGCGCGCGCGCGCCGGCGGGCCCGCCGCGCGGCGCGACTCGAGCGGCTGGACGCGGATGCGGGCCGCGATCGTGCCGACCATGGTGTCGCACGCTCGAGCGCGCCGATCGCGTCGCGCTGGCGCTCGAGGCGCGTCACTATCGCGCTGCGACCGCTCAGCCGGCGCCGCCGGGCGCGCTGCCGTGGCGGCTCGCGGGCCTGGCACTGTTCGGGACGGCGCTGCTGTGGCGACGGTAGGCGGCGGAACGCGCGGGTGCGGGGTTCAAGCTGGTGCTCGCGCTATGACGGAACCGAGTTCGACGGCTGGCAGATCCAGCCCGGACGGCGCACGGTGCAGGGCGTGCTCGAGGACAGCGCTGCGCGAGGCGCTCGAGGAGGACGACGTGAAGCTCGCGGGAGCCGGCCGCACCGACGCCGCCAGGTCCACGCGCGCGGCCAGGTCGCGAGCTTCCGGTCGGGCACGCCGGCTGCCCGCGCGACGCGCTGGCGCCGCGCGCTCGACCGGCGGCTGCCCGGCGACGTTCGGTGTGCGCGCGGCCGAGGAGGTCGACCCCGGGTTCCACGCGCGGCACTCGGCGCGCGCGCGGCGCTACGCCTACCGGCTGCTCGACGCGCGACGACGTGCTGGCCGGACGCGTTCGCGTGGTGCGCCGCGCCGGCGCGCTCGACCCGTGACGGCGCTCGCGCGCGCGACCGCGGCCGCTCGAGGGCGAGCACGACTGCTCGGCATTTCGCGCCAGCCGGCAGCTCGCCGGGCCACGCCCGCGCTGTCGGATCGTCCGCGCGCCGCTGGTCGGCGCTGAGGAGCACGGGCTCCGGCTCGACATCGTCGCCGACCACTTCCTCTACCACATGGTGCGCAACGTCGTGGGCACCGCGCTCGCGCGGCGCGCGGCCGCCGATCCCGGAGCGGCGATGCGCGCGAGTGCTGCGCGTCGCGCGACCGCGGTCGCGCGGGCTGTCACCGCGCCGGCGCACGGCCTGTGCCTCGAGGAAGTGTTCTACGCCGGCGGAGGCGCGAGCGTGAGCGCGCGCCCGTGCTCGCTGATCGCCGGCCTGCGGCTGGGCCTGGTCGTCGCGGTGGTGATGTTCGGCGCGGTCCGGCTGCGGCCCGGGCGCAACGGCGAGGCCACGCGCGGCCGACAAGTCTCCGCCTCGCGCCGCAGCGCGATCGTCACCGCGGCCCAGCGCGTCAGCCCGGCGGTGGTCTCGGTGAGCGTCGTGACGACGCGCGTGGTGCGCACCGATCCGTTCGGCGGCTGCTCCACGACGAGTTCTTCGACCGCTTCTACCCGCCGACCGAGTACCAGCGAGCGCATCCCCGGCTCGGGCTCGGGCGTGATCGTCGACCGCAGCGGGCCTGGTGCTCACCAACGAGCACGTGGTGCGCAACGCCGACGAGATCACCGTGACGCTCACCGACGGCCGCCAGCTCCCGGCCAAGCTGCTCGGCGCGTCGAGCACCTACGACCTCGCCGTGCTCAAGATCGCGGGACGGGACCTGCCGGTGGCGCCGCTCGGCGACAGCGACGATCTGGTGGTGGGCGAGTGGGCGATCGCGATCGGCAACCCGTTCGGCTACCTGCTCAACGACACGCAGCCCACGGTGACCGCCGGGCGTGATCAGCGCCACGCGGCGCGACATCAAGTCGGAGGCCACCGACGAGCGGCGTCTACAAGAACATGATCCAGACCGATGCCGCCATCAATCCCGGCAACAGCGGCGGTCCGCTGGTGAACGGCGACGGCGAGGTGATCGGCATCAACACGTTCATCTTCACCCAGGGCGGCGGCTCGCTCGGGCATCGGCTTCGCGATCCCGATCAACCTCGGCGCAGCGGATGCTCGACGAGATCAGCAGGCTACGGGCGCGTGCGCGCGGCCTGGCCGGGCATGCACGGTGCAGCCGGTCACGCCCTACCCGGCGCAGCGGCTCGGCTTCCGCGACACCGACGGGCTGGTGGTGACGCGCGTCGATGCCGGCGGCCCGCGGCCGAGCGCCGGCGTGCGCGTGCGGCGACCGCATCCTGCGAGGTCAACGGGCATCGAGATCCACTCGGTCGACGACGCGCAGCGCGGCATCTACGGCGCCGCGGTCGGCGACCGCATCAAGCTCGGATCTGAGCCGCGGCACGTCCACGCGTGAGCGTGTCCCTGACGCTGGCCGAGGCGCCGCGGAGCGAGCGATGATCGCAGCGCTACGCGCGCCCGGCGATGAGCCGCGGTCTGGAGCGACGACGCGCCGCCTCGAGCGGTGGCTCGAGGTCGAGCTGGCGGTGACGGCGGCGCGCGAGCGCGCGGGGCGAGGTGCCGGCGGGAACCGCGGAGCGGATGCGCGCGACGGGCGCCGCATCGACGCCGGCGCGCATGGCTGGCGATCGAGGCCGAGGTGCGCCACGACGTGATCGCGTTCCTCTCGCATGCTCGCCGAGTCGATCGGCGACGACGCGCGGCACGTCCACGCCGGGCATGACCTCGTCCGACCTGGTCGACACGGCGCTGGCGCTCCAGATCGTCGAGGCCGGGCGCGCTGCTCGCGCGACGGCTCGCGGCGCTGCGCGCCGCGGCGCCTGCGCTGGCCGAGCGCCACCGCCACACGCCGATGGTCGGGCGCACGCACGGCATCCACGCCGAGCCGATCACCTTCGGCCTCAAGTGCCTGGTGTGGAGCGAGGAGCTGGGCCGCGACCTGGCGCGGCTCGAGGCGCGCGCTCGCCGGCTGCGCGGTGGGCAAGTTCTCGGGCGCGGTCGGGACGCTCGCCCATCTCGATCCGGCGATCGAGGCAGCGAGGCGCTGGCGCGCGCTGGGCCTGGTGCCCGAGCCGGTGGCGAACCAGGTGGTGCCAGCGCGACCGCCACGCCGCGCTGCTGTGCACGCTGGCGGTGCTGGCGCGGCACGCTGGAGCAGCATCGCGCTCGAGATCCGCGCACCTCCAGCGCACCGAGGTGCGCGAGGCCGAGGAGCCGTTCGAGCGCGGGCCAGAAGGGCTCCTCGGCGATGCCGCACAAGCGCAACCCGGTGCGCTGCGAGCGCGTGTGCGGGCTGGCGCGGCTGCTGCGCGCGCTACGCGCAGGCCGGCGCTCGAGAACCAGGCGCTGTGGCACGAGCGCGACATCAGCCACTCGTCGGCCGAGCGCGTGATCCTGCCCGACGCGTTCCTGGTCGCCGACTTCATGCGCGCACGAGCTCGACGCGACGTCGCTGCACGGGCTGCGCGGTCGACGCAGCGCCGGATGCGCGCGAACCTCGAGCGCCGGCGGCGGGCTCGTGTTCTCGCAGCGCGTGCTGCTCGCGCTCACCGCGGCCGGGCTGCGCGCGCGACGAGGCCTACCGGATCGTCCAGCAGCACGCGCTGCGCGGCGCTCGACGGCAGGGCGCCGCTCCGCTCGGCGCTCGAGGCCGATCCGCCGCGTCCAGCGCGTGCTGAGCCGCGAGCGCTCTGGCCGCGTGCTTCGACGCTCGAGCACTTCCTGCGCAACGTCGACGCGCTGTTCGCCCGCGCGCGGGGTTCCGCGACTGTCGGTCACGGAGCACGGGCGACCGCCGAGCGTCGCCCAGCGCACCGTCCCGCGTACACGCGCCGAGGAGGCGCGCGATCCCGCCGCGGTCTCGCGCCGCCTGCGCCGCGCGCGGCGTCGCGCTCGAGCCCGACGAGGTGACGCTGCTGATCGAGCTGCTCGGCCGCCCGCCGCTGCATGCCCGGAGGCGGTGCTGTTCGGGATCCTGTGGAGCGAGCACTGCTCGTACAAGTCGACCCGCCACCTGCTCAAGCGGCTGCCGACCGCGGCGCCGCAGGTGGTGCTCGGACCGGGCGAGGACGCCGGGCGTGGTGAGCGCTGCCCGTCGCCGTGCGACGGACCTGGTGCTGGTGCTCGGCGCACGAGAGCCACAACCATCCGAGCCAGGTGCTGCCGGTCGAGGGGCGCGGCGACCGGCGTCGGCGGAATCGTGCGCGACGTCGCGTGCATGGGGGCCGAGGTGGTCGGCGTGCTCGACGCGCTGCGCTTCGGCGACCCGGGCTCGGCGTCGCGCGCGCGCGACGTGACCCGCGGCGTCGTGCAGGGCATCGCCGGACTACGGCAACGCGCTCGGCGTTCCGAACCTCGGCGGCGACGTCGGTGTTCGATCGCGCGCTTCGACGCGCAACTGCCTGGTCAACGTGATGGCGCGTCGGGATCGCCCCGCGCGACGGCGTGCTGCGCGAGCCGCGTGCCCGAAGGACCCGGTCCGTGGGCGTTCGTGCTGGTCGGGCAAGCCCACCGACGAGAGCGGGTTCGGCGGCGCCGCCTTCGCCTCGGCGACGCTCGGCGACGAGCGACCGGCGCGGCGCGGTGCAGCTGCCCGATCCGTTCCTGAAGCGCGTGCTCACGTGGCGAACGCACGAGGCGTTCCGCGCGGCTGCGCGCGCGCGGGATCCCGGCGGGCTTCAAGGACCTCGGCGCCGGCGGCGTGGCGTGCGCGACCAGCGAGCTGGCGGCCGCCGGCGGCCGCGGGGCCGACATCGCGCTCGACGACGGTGCATCGCGTCGACCGCCCGATGCCGCCCGAGGTGCTGCTGTGCGCGGAGACCCAGGAGCGCTTCTGCTGGGTGCGTGCCCGAGTCGTTCGCGCGCCGGAGCTGTGCGAGCTCTACAACGTCGAGTTCGCGCTCGGCGCGGTGCATCCCGGCGCCGGCGCGCGCGTCATCGGCGTCGCACTCGACGAGCTCGTCGCTACCGCGTGACGCTGGCACGACGAGCGCGATCGTGGACGTGCCCGGTCGAGGCGATCACCGCGCGGCCGGTCGGGTGCACGCGGCCGGCGCGACGCCGCCCGCCGGCTGGCGCCGTTCGCGGCGCGTCGCGCCGAGCAGCGATCCGCATCGCGGCGTTGCTCGTGCTGCTCGGCTCGCCGAACCTGTGCTCGCGCGAGTACCTCTACCGCCACTACGACAGCGAGGTGCAGGGCCGCACCTGGCTGCGGCCCGGCGAGGCGGACGCGGCGGTGATCCGGGTGCACCCCGAGCGGGCCGATGGGCGTCGCGCTCGCGGTCGGGCGGCAACCCGTACTGGTGCGGCGAGCGATCCCGAGCTGGGCGCGCGCCACGCGGTGGCCGAGGCGGCGCGCAACGTGGCGTGCGTCGGGGCGCGGCCGTGGGCGCTCACCGACTGCCTCAACTTCGGCGCATCCGGCGAGACCCGCGGTGATGGGCGACCTGGCAGGCGACGCTCGAGGGCCTGGCGGTGGCGGCCGAAGCGCTCGGCGGGCTTGCCACGCCGCGGCGCGCCGCTGCCGTTCGTGAGCGGCAACGTCAGCCTCTACAACCAGACCGGCGACGCGACGCGATTCCGGCCGTCGCCGATCGTGATGTGCGCAGGCGTGTGCGCGTCCGACCACCGCGACGTCTGGGCCTGGCACGCGCGCGCGGCGATTTCCTGGTGCTGGTGGGCGAGCCGCGCGACGAGCTGACCGGCGAGCGCCTACGTGCGCGAGGTGCTGGGTGAAGCCGGCGGGCGCGCCGCCGTCGCTCGACCTGGCGCGCGAGGCGCGGCTGCAGGAGCTCGCGGTGCTGGCCGCCGAGGGCCGCTGGGCGCGCGCCGCGCACGACGTGTCGGACGGCGGGCTGGCGGTGGCGCTGGCCGAGATGGTGCTGGCGCTGCGGCGCACGAGCGCGCGCTCGGCGCCGAGGTCGATCTCGGCGTGCTCGAGAGCCACGCGCTGGCGCGGCGCTCTTCAGCGAGCGGCCGGCGATCGTGTTCGAGGTCGCACCCGAGCGGGCGGCGCGCCTGTTCCAGGCGGCGCGCGAGCGCTCGCTGCTGGCCTGGCCGATCGGCACGCGTGGCGGCGCGTGCCGCGATCCGCGCCCGGCTGCCGGGCGGCGGGACGCATCCAGTGGAGCCGTGGACGAGCTGCGCGCAGCGGCGCGAGGCGCCGCTCGCGCGGCTCTGGAACGAGCGCGAGTGACGTGAAGCGCTGAGCGCGCGGTCGCGGTGGTGCAGTTTCCGGGCGTGCAACTGCGAGGCGGAGAGTGCCCGCGCGCTGGCAGCGCGTCGGGCTCAGCCGCCGAGATCTTCCGGTGGACGCGGCCCGCGCCGGAGCTGCGCGACTTCCAGGCGTACCTTCTGCCGGGCGGGTTCTCGTACCAGGACCGCGTGCGCGCGGGGGCGCTGGCCGCCAAGGAGCCGCTGATGCGAGGTGCTGGCCGAGGAGGTCGACCGCGGCAAGCCGGTGCTCGGGATCTGCAACGGCGCCCAGGTGCTGGTCGAGGCCGGCCTGGTGCCGGGCGGGTCGGGCATCGAGCTGGCGCTGGCACGCAACCGCATGCCGGATCGCAGCGGCTACTATGCGCGCTGGGTGTACGTCGCGGGTGGACGAGTCGAGCTGCGTGTTCACCCGCGGACTCGAGCCGGGCACGATCGCTGCCGCTGCCGGTGGCGCACGGCGAGGGCCGCTTCACCTCGCGCGAGCCGGGCCGGGTGGCCGGCCCGTCGCCGCGCCGGCCAGGTGCCGCTCCGCTATGCGGACGCGGACGGCGCGATCGCCGAGCATTTCCCGGCGCAACCCGAACGGCGCGGAGGCGGCGGCAGCGGCGGTGTGCAACGCGTGCCGGCAACGTGCTGGCGCTGATGCCCCACCCCGAGCGCGCGCAGGATCTGGGCGCGCTGCCGCGCGGCCGTCGGCGGCGAGTGGGACGAGCGCGCGGGCGCGCGCGCGCAGGACGGGCGCGAGCGACGCGAAGGGGCCGGGGCTGCTGCTGTTCGAAGGCCTGCGGCGTCACCTCGATGGACGGCTGACGTGGCCGGCCAGCGCGGCTGCCACGCGTGTAGCCCAGGCGCTGGATCGAGCTGCGCGGCGCGACGATCCCGAGGCGGTCTCGGCGCTGGCGTGGCGGCGCGCGCGCCATCTGACGGCGGGCCGGGCGCTCGCGAGCCTCCGGCGCCTGCGCCTGTTCGAGCTGAGCGGCGCGCTGCCGCTCAGCGGCCGGAATCGAGCAAGCTGCTCCAGCGCGTCGATTCAGTTCTACAATCCGCACAAGGAGCGCTGCCTGGTGCGCGCGAAACCAGGCCGATCCGCCGCCGATCGCGGCCGGCGAGCACGCGGTGCTGGTCGTGCGAGCGCGGCGAAGAGCGGCGCGAAGCGGCGGAGCGATGGTGGCGGCACGAAACCGGACGCGCGATCGAGGTGCGCGAGGCGGTCGCGTGGGTGCTGGGCTTCGTGCCCGGAGCGACGACGCGGCGGCGGCCACGCAGGAGCTCGCCGTGCTGCGCGACCGGCGGCGCGGCCTGCTGTGCAATCCCCATCGCCGAGGAGTACCGGATCGCGGCGGGCGCGGTGCCGCTGCCGCTGGATGAACGGACATGCGTGAGGCGAGCGATGAAACCGCAGCGACGAGCGGCTGGAGCCCGACAGAAGACGTGGCGCGAGGAGTGCGGCGTGTTCGCCGCGGTCGGCGTGCCGCACGCGGCCGAGCGTGGTGGGGCTCGGCCTCCACGCGCTGCAGCATCGCGGGCAGGAGTCGACCGGCATCGTCTCGTGCGACGAGAAGCGGCGAGTTCCACAGTGCACAAGGGCATCGGCCTGGTCTCCGACGTGTCTACGACGAGCGACCCTGCGCGGCGCTCCACGGGCAGTCTGGCGATCGGCCACAACCGCTACTCCACGACCGGAAGCCTGACGCTCGAGAACACCCAGCCGCTGCGCGTGGTCTACCGCGGCGGACCGCTGGCCCTGGCCCACAACGGCAACCTGGTGAACGCGCGCGAGCTGCGGCAGGGCTCGAGGGCTCGGGCTCGATCTTCCAGACCACGCTCGACACCGAGATCTTCCTGCACCTGATGGCGCTCTCCGCGGCGGAGACCGCCGGAGGACGCGCTGATCGAGGCGCGCGCGCCAGGTGCAGGGCGCCTACTCGCTGGTGGTGCTGACCCGCGACGCGGTGCTGGCGCTGCGCGACCCGCACGGGTTCCGGCCGCTGTGCATCGGCCGGCTCGGCGACGGCTACGTGGTGGCGAGCGAGACCTGCGCGCTCGACCTGGTGGCGCGCCGAGTTCGTGCGCGAGGTGGAGCCGGGCGAGCTGGTGCGCATCGACCCGCAGGGCATGCGCGCGCGCCGCGCGCTGCCGGCCGCCGAGCCGCCGCAGCCACTGCATCTTCGAGCACATCTACTTCTCGCGGCCCGACAGCCGTCGTGTTCGGCGAGACGGTGGACCGGGTGCGGCGGCGCATCGGCCACCGGCTGGCCGAGGAGCATCCGGCCGACGCCGACGTGGTGATCGCGGTGCCCGATTCCAGCAACTCGATCGCGCTCGGCTACAGCGAGCAGTCCGGGCATCCGCTACGAGCTGGGCCTGATCCGCAACCACTACGTCGGCCGCACGTTCATCCAGCCGCACCAGGGCGGGCGCGACTCGAGCGTGCGGGTCAAGTTCAACCCGGTGCGCGAGGTGCTCGACGGGCCAGCGCGTCGTGCTGGTGGACGACTCGATCGTGCGCGGCACCACCAGCCGCAAGCTGGTGCGCATGCTGCGCGCGCGCCGGCGCGCGCGAGGTGCACTTCCGCGTCGGCTCGCCGCCGGTGACGCATCCCGTGCTTCTACGGCATCGACACGCCGAGCCGCCGCGAGCTGATCGGCGCGCTCAAGACGGTCGACGAGATCCGCGATTACCTCGGCGTCGGACTCGCTCGGCTACCTCTCGCTCGAGGGCCTGCTGGCCTGCGAGCGGGAGCCGGCGCAGCTTCTGCCGCGCCTGCTTCACCGGCGACTACCCGGTGCCGGTGGATCCCGAGCGCCGAGCAAGCTCGCGATCGAGAAGCTGCACCGGGGCGTAGAGCCCGCGCTGACGCGCGCGCGCGCGTTGGACGCTCGTCGCGCACGGTCCCGAGTCCGCGCTCGACTCTACCCCGGTTCGGCTGCCGCCCCCGCTACGCGCCCTGATCGGGGCCCATCCTCGCCGGATGCCCGCATGTCGCTCCAAGAGCTGATGCGCCAGCGCCGCGACGAAGCTCGCGCGCTGGCGGGCGCTCGGCGTCGAGCCCTACGCCTACCGCTTCGAGCGCCACGCACCACGCGGCCGAGCTGCTGGCGCGCGGCGACGCGGTCACCGAGGAGCCGGGCGAGCGGGTGCGGGTCGCGGGCCGGCTCATGACGCCTGCGCGGGCACGGCAAGGCCGGCTTCGCCCACCTGCTCGACGGGCAGCGGGCGCATCCAGCTCTACTTCCGCGCAGCGACCAGCTGGGCGACGCGTTCCGCGCGCTACGAGCTGCTCGACGTCGGCGACTGGATCGGCGTCGAGGGCGCGCTGTTCCGCACCCGCACCGGCGAGATCACGGTGCGCGTCGACGCGCGTCGAGCTGCTGCGCCAAGTCGATGCGGCCGCTGCCCGAGAAGTGGCACGGCCTGCACGGATCCCGAGACGCGCTTCCGGCAGCGCTACGCCGACCTGTTCATGAACCTCGAGGTGCGCGAGGTGTTCCGCCGCCGCGCCCGGCTGATCTCGGCGATGCGCGGGTACCTCGACGCGCCGCGGCTTCCTCGAGGTCGAGACGCCGGTGCTGCAGCCGCTCTACGGCGGCGCGTTCGCGCGGCCGTTCGTCACCCGGCACAACGCGCTCGACATGGACCTCTACCTGCGGATCTCGAACGAGCTCTACCTCAAGCGCCTGATCGTCGGCGGGCTCGAGCGGGTCTACGAGTTCTCGCGCGACTTCCGCAACGAGGGCATGGACCGCTCGCACAATCCCGAGTTCACGATGCTCGAGTTCTACCAGGCGTTCGCCGACGTGCACGACATGATGGACGCTCACCGAGGCGCTGGTCGGGCACGCGGTCGCAGCGCGCCGCGCGGCGGCGCTCCGGTCGAGTACCAGGGCGGCACGCTCGACTTCACGCCGCCGTGGCCGCGGCGTCTCGATGCTCGACGCGGTGAGCGAGAAGGTGGGCGAGCGTGTCGACGACCTCGATCCCGGCGCGGCTCGCGCGGCTCGCGCGAGCGCGCGGCGATCCAGACCCGGCCCGGCACCGGGCGCGGGCGCGCTGCTCGACGCGCTGTTCAGCGAGCTGGTGCAGCCCGAGCTCGCAGCGCGCCGACGTTCGTGGTCGACTATCCCGATCGAGATCTCGCCGCTGGCGCGCGCGAGCCGCGACGCGTCCGGCGTGGTCGAGCGCTTCGAGCTGTTCGTGCGCGCGGCATGGAGCTGGCGAACGCGTTCTCGGAGCAGAACGACCCCGAGGCGCAGCGCCGCGGCGTTCGAGGAGCAGATGGCGCCGGCGCGCGGGCGGCGACGAGGAGGCGCAGGTGCATGGACCTCGACTACGTGCGCGCGCTCGAGTACGGCATGCCGCCGACCGGCGGCGTGCGGCATCGGCATCGACCGGCTCGCGATGCTGCTCACCGACGCGCGCTCGATCCGCGACGTCATGCTGTTTCCCGCAGCTCCGGCCCGAGGAGGGCGCGAGCCGGATCGAGGACGACGAGGCTGAGCGCCGGCCGACGCCAGCGGCGGACCTCGCCCGCGGTGAAGCTTCCGCTGTGGATCGCCGCCCGCTACCTGCGGACGCGGCGGCAGAGCGGCTTCATCACGCTGCTCACCGGGATCTCGGTCGGCGGCGTGGCGCTCGGCGTCACCGCGCTGCTCACCGTGCTGGCGGTGATGAACGGCTTCGAGAGCGAGATCCAGACCCGCATCGCCGGCACCGACGCGCACGTGGTGCTGCTCGGCGCGAGCACCGGCGGCGTGATCGACGATCCGGCGGTCTGCGCGGATGCCGCGCAGCGCCCGGGCGTGCTCGGGCGTGGCGCGCCGTTCACCTACGTCAAGGCGATGGTGTTCCGCGAGGGGCTCACCGAGGGCATGGTGGTGAAGGGCGTGGACCTGCGCTGCCGAGCGCTCGGTCACGCACCGATCGGCCGCCACATCGAGCCGCCGCTCGATCTCGATCCCGGCGCCGCCGGCGGATGCGTGCCGGGCATCGTGCTCGGCCCGAGCTCGCCGCGCGGCTCGGCGCGCGCGTCGGCGACCGCGTGCTGCTCGCCACGCTGCCGAGCGGCCGGCGCGCTCGGCGCTCGGCTTCGCGCCGCGGCTGCGCGCCGTTCCGGCTGGTCGGCATCTTCACCTCCGGGCTCTACACCTACGACTCGAGCTTCGGCTTCACCTCGATCCCCGCGTCGCAGGAGCTTCTTCCAGCTCGGCGACGGCGGTGACCGGCGATCGAGATCCGGCTCGCCGACATGTTCGACGCGCCGCGGCAGGCCGACGAGCATCCTGCGCATCGCCGGCGCCCCGAGCCTGCGCGCCAACAACTGGATCGAGCTCAACCGCAACCTGTTCACCTGGATGAAGCTCGAGAAGACGGTGATGTTCGTGATCCTCGCGCTGATCGTGCTGGTCGCGGCGTTCAACATCGTGAGCACGCTGTTCATGGTGGTGCTCGAGAAGCGCCGCGACATCGGCGTGCTCAAGTCGCTCGGGCGCCTCGACGGCACCGGTGCTGCGCGATGTTCCTGTGCGAGGGCCTGCTGATCGGCGGGCTCGGCACCGGCGCTCGGCGCGCTGCTCGGCGCGGCTGCTGATCGCGGTGCTGCAGCGCTACCCGTTCGTCCGGCTGCCGGGCGACGTCTACTTCATCGAGCGGCTGCCGGTCCGGCCCGAGAGCGGCGACTTCTGTCGCCGTGGTCGCTGGCCGCCCTGGTGCTCTGCCTGGCCGCCGCGCTCTATCCGGCCTGGCGGGCGTCGCGGCTCGACCCGGTCGAGGCGATCCGGCCGGCCAGGTATGGAAGAGCAGCTGACCGAAAGGGCTTCATGAGCGACCGTGACACGCCGATGACGGATGCGACCGTGGCGCTGGTCGCGCGCGGATCTCGGCAAGTCCTACGACGCCCGGCGGGTCGTCTCGAGGTCCTGAACGGGTCTGACCTCGAGCGTCACGCGTGGCACGGTTCTGGCGATCGCTCGGCGCGTCGGGGCTCGGGCAAGAGCACGCTGCTGAACATCCTCGGAACACTCGACCGACCCGATGCGGGCACGTCGCGATCGACGGTCGGACGATTGACGAGGCCTGCGAGAGCGCAGCGCTCGCGGCTGTTCGCGCGCGGCACTCGGGTTCGTGTTCCAGTTCCACCATCTGCTGCCCGGAGTTCACGCGCGGAGGAGAACGTGATGATGCCGCTGCTCATCGCCGGGATCGCATCTCGCCAGCGCGCGCGCGCGCGTGCGCGACGCGCTCGCTCGGCCGGTGCGGTCTGACCGAGCGCTGGCAGCACCGGCCGGCCGAGCTCTCGGGCGGCGAGGCGCAGCGCGTGCGCGGTGGCGCGTGCGCTGGTCGCCGGAGCCCGAGCTGGCGCTCGCCGACGAGCCGTCCGGGAAACCTCGACCGCCGCTCGGCGCGCACGCTTCACGAGCTCATGTCGACGCTCGCGCGCGAGCGGCATCAGACGTTTGTCATCGTGACCCACAATGATAGGCTTGCGGTCGTCGGCGGATCGCGTCCTCGTCCTCGAAGACGGACGGCTGCGCTCGAGTCGGACGAGAGGTGACGCGGACATGGTCTGCCAGATCTGCGGGAAGAACCCCGCGACGGTTCACTTCACCGAGATCCACGACAACAAGATGTCGGAGATCCACGTGTGCGAGCGTTGCGCCGAGGAGAAGGGCACTCCAGGCCTCGCGCCAAGAAGCACAAGTTCGAGATCGCCGACCTGCTCGCCGGCATGGTCGACGGCATGACCTCGACCGAGGAGGAGCGCGTCGGCCACGTCCAGTGCCCGCGCTGCGGCCTGCTCTACTCGGCGTTCAAGGAGACCGGCCGTCTCGGCTGCGCCGAGTGCTACACCGCCTTCCAGTTCCAGCTGCGGCCGCTGCTGCGCCGCATCCACGGCGACACGCGCCACCGCGGCAAGGTGCCCACCCGCGACGGCGAGGGCCTGTCGCGGACGCGCCAGATCCAGCGCCTGCACGACGAGCTCGCAGCGCGCGGTCGAGCGCGAGGAGTTCGAGCACGCCGCCGGCATCCGCGACGAGATCCAGCGGCTCGAGCACGAGGCCGAGGCGCGCCGAACCGCCGGCAGAGCGAGGCCACGTGACGCGACGGCAATGGCCGTTCGGCGCCGAGCTCGACGCGCTGGTCGCACGCCCGAGCCCGTGGCTGTCCGGCGAGGGCCCGCACGCCGACCTCGTGCTGTCGACGCGCATCCGGCTCGCGCGCAACCTGCAGCGACGTGCCGTTCACGCACCGCGCCCGCGACGAGCAGCTCCAGGGCGTGCTGGTCAGCGTCGGCGGGCGCGGCGCAGCGGTCGAACGCGTTCAACGGACGGCCTGCTGCTGCGCATGAACGAGATGCAGCGCGGTCGAGCGCCAGATGCCTGGTCGAGCGCCACCTGGTGAGCCACGAGCTGGGCGACGGCGCGCGCCCGCGCGGCATCCTGATCGGCGGCTGACGAGCGCCTGTCGCTCATGATCAACGAGGAGGACCACCTGCGGCTCCAGTCGATGACGCCGGGCTTCCAGCTCGCCGAGGCCTGGTCGCCGGCCGACGCCGCCGACGACGAGCTCGACCAGGCGCTCGACTTCGCCTTCTCGGAGGAGATCGGCTACCTGACCTCGTGCCCGACCAACGCCGGCACCGGGCTGCGCGCCTCGGTGCTCATCCACCTGCCGGCGCTGGTGCTGCTCGAGGAGATCCAGAAGGTGCTGAAGAGCATCATGCAGGTCGGGTCTCAACGTGCGCGGGCTCTACGGCGAGCACAGCGAGGTGATGGGCAACCTGTTCCAGATCTCGAACCAGACCACGCTCGGCGCGAGCGAGCGCGACTCGATCGAGAGCCTCGAGCGCGTGACGCGGCAGATCATCGAGACCGAGGAGCGGGCGCGCGAGCGCATGATGCGCGACGCGCGCGTGCAGATCGAGGACAAGGTGTGGCGCGCCTACGGCACGCTGCGGTACTGCCGCTCGATCCACGCGCGCGAGGTCATCAACCTGTGCTCGGCGGTGCGGCTCGGCGTGGCGCTCGGGCTTGCCGGGCCTGTGCCCGCTGCGCGTGGTCAACGAGCTGCTGGTGCTGACGCAGCCGGCGCATCTCCAGCGACAATGCCGGCGGCGAGCTGACGCCGGCGGAACGCAACGTGGTCGGGCCCAGCTCGTGCGCGAGCGGCTCGCCGCCGCCGAGCACGAATCGGGCACTCATCCAGGCTAGGAGGACGCGACGCGGGCTCGACCAGGCGACCCGGAGGCATGGACGACCATGCACGACAAGTTCACGGAGCGGGTGCGCAAGGTCATCTACCTGGCGCGCGAGGAAGCCGCGCGGCTGCAGCACGACTACATCGGCACCGAGCACCTGCTGCTCGGCGTGATCCGCGAGGGCGAAGGGATCGCCGCCACGGTGCTCAACAACCTGGGGCTCGATCTCGACCGCATCCGCCAGGAGGTCGAGAACATGGTGAGCGCCTCGGGCGGCACCATGACGATCGGCGAGATCCCGTTCACGCCGCGCGCCAAGCGCGTGCTCGAGCTGGCGGTCGAAGAGGCGCGCTCGCTCGGGCCACAACTACGTCGGCACCGAGCACCTGCTGCTCGGCCTGATCCGCGAGGGCGAGGGCGTGGCGCGCCAAGGTGCTGCTCGAGCTCGGCGTCGACCGCAAGCGCGTGCGCGAGGAGACGCTCAAGCTGCTCGGCGGCACGCCGCGTCGCTCGAGCGCGACCGAGCGCGAGGAGCGGCCCGGAGACGCCGGCGCTGAACCAGTTCGGGCGCGACCTCACCCAGCTCGCGCGCGAGGGCAAGCTCGACCCGGTGATCGGCCGCGAGAAGGAGATCGAGCGCGTCATCCAGGTGCTGTCGCGGCGCAAGAAGAACAACCCGGTGCTGATCGGCGAGCCGGGCGTCGGCAAGACCGCGATCGCCGAGGGCCTGGCGCAGCGCATCGTCTCCGGCGCAGGTGCCGGAGAGCCTCAAGAACAAGCGCATCGTCACGCTCGATCTGGCGGCGGTGGTGGCCGGCACCAAGTACCGCGGCCAGTTCGAGGAGCGGCTCAAGACCGTGATGAACGAGATCCGCGAGTCGAAGGACACGGTGATCTTCATCGACGAGCTGCACACCATCGTCGGCGCGGGCGGCGCCGAGGGCGCGATCGACGCCTCGAACATGCTGAAGCCGGCGCTGGCGCGCGGCGAGCTGCAGTGCATCGGCGCCACCACGCTCGACGAGTACCGCAAGTACATCGAGAAGGACGGCGCGCTCGAGCGGCGCTTCCAGCCGATCATGGTCGATCAGCCGAGCGTCGACGGACACGATCGCGATCCTGATGGGGCTGCGCGACAAGTACGAGGCGCACCACGGCGTCAAGATCACCGACGAGGCCGTGGTGCAGGCGGTGAAGCTCGCCGACCGCTACATGAACGACCGCTTCTTCCCGGACAAGGCGATCGACGTGATCGACGAGGCCTGCGCGCGCGCGCGGCTGTCGGTCAGCACGGTGCCGGCCGAGATCCACGAGCTCGAGAAGAAGCTCGAGGAGGTGATCAAGGAGAAGGAGGCGGCGATCCGCGGCCAGGAGTACGAGAAGGCCGCGCGGCTGCGCGACAAGGGAGAAGGAGCTGCGGCGCGCGCCGCAACGAGTTCAAGAAGTCGTGGACCGAGTCCAAGCGCGACAAGGAGCGTCCAGGTCGACGAGGACCTGATCGCCGCGCGTGCTCTCGATCGATGACCGGCATCCCGATGGTCAAGCTCGCCGAGGAGGAGACCAGAAGCTGCTGCGCATGGAGGACGAGCTGACGCAAGCGCGTCGTCGGCCAGGACGAGGCGGTGGCGGCGGTGTCGCGCGCGGTGCGCCGCAACCGCGTCGGGCTGCGCGATCCCAAGCGGCCGATCGGCTCGTTCATCTTCCTCGGGCCCACCGGGGTCGGCAAGACCGAGCTGGCGCGGGCGCTGGCGGCGTTCCTGTTCGACGACGAAGACGCTCTGATCCGGATCGACATGTCCGAGTACATGGAGAAGTTCTCGGTCTCGCGCCTGGTGGGAGCGCCTCCCGGCTACGTGGGGTACGAAGAGGGCGGACAGCTCACCGAGAAGGTGCGGCGGAAGCCGTACTCGGTGGTGCTGCTCGACGAGATTGAAAAAGCGCACCCGGACGTGTTCAATGTCCTGCTTCAGGTCCTGGACGACGGCGTCCTGACCGACAGCTCCGCGCCGCGCGCGTCGACTTCAAGAACACGGTCATCATCATGACCTCGAACCTCGGCGGGCGTCAGATCGTGTCGGGCGGGCGGCATCTGGGGTTCAAGCAGGCCGAAGGTGGCGGTCGCGCAGTTCGCGGAGATCAAGAGCACCGTCCAGGACGAGCTCAAGCGGACGTTCAACCCGGAGTTCCTGAACCGCATTGACGACGTCATCGTGTTCCACGCGCTCACGCGCGAAGACATGCGCGCGCATCGTGGCGATCCTGCTGGGCCAGGTCAGGGAGCGACTGCGCGCCCAGGAGATCGAGCTCGAGATCGCGCCCGAGGCCGACCGAGCTGCTCATCGAGCGGGGCTTCGATCCCTCGCTCGGCGCCCGGCCGCTCAAGCGCGCGATCCAGAAGTCTGCTCGAGGATCCGTTCGCGGAGTTCATCCTGCGCGGCAGTTCCCCGCCGGGGCGAGCATCCGCGTCGAGCGCAAGGACGATCAGCTCGGCTTCGACACGACCACCGCTCGGAACCCGTCGCCCCTGCCGCGGTGCCACGCGCTTAACGTCCTCTTGCGCACTGATCGTGCTGTCGGCGGCGCCGCCGGCGGAGGCTTCGTCTCCGCCGGCGAGCGTCACGGCCTCGGCGTCCGGTTTCGTCAGCGCACGGCTCCGGAGCCGGCGCCCGCGACGACCGCGCCCGCGCCGCCGACCGACGCGCCCGCCGACTCGACCGCGCCCGCCGCCGCCGATCGACGCGTCCGCCGACTCGACTGCGCTCGTGCTGCCGACCGACGCGCCCCTGGGCGCCGCCGCGCTTCGAGTCTGCCGCCCGACACCGCCGCGGTCGCACACCGCCGCCGGCGCCGGTCAGGCGCCGAGCGTGGGATCGCATCTCGGTCGAGGGCAACGTCGCGCGCCGACATCGCTGCGGATCATGCGCTCCTTCGACGTGTCCAGCGGCAGCTCGTTCTCGCCGAGGCGATCCGCCGTGGCATCCGCAAGCTCTTCGGCTCCGGCTGCCTCGACGACGCGTGATCGAGCGTCGCCGCGCGGCGACGTCGCCGATCTCGTGATCCACGTCAAGGACGGCCGCGCATCTCGCAAGATCGGGTTCACGCGGCAACACGCGCAAGAAGACGTCCGATCTCGAGAAGAAGCTCTTCATCCGCGTCGGCGAGGCCTATTCACCGACCGTCGTCGAGACCCAGATCGACACGCTGCTCCAGCTACTACCGCGAGCGACGGTTTCGCCCAGGCCGCGATCACCGCGCACCGCCGACACCGTGGCCGAGGGGATCGACGTCGCGTTCGACATCCGCGAAGGCGAGAAGGTCAAGATCACGCACGTCCTGTTCCGCGGCGCCACGCACTTCCACGGAGAACGAAGCTGCGCAAGCAGCTCAAGACGCAAGACCAAGGGCCTCTTCGGCGGCGGGGACCTGAAGGACGAGAACCTTCGCGGAGGATCGCGAGAAGCTCGAGGCCTGCTACCACAGCCACGGCTACCGCGACGCGCGGGTGACGGGACACGAGCTTGCACCCGGCAACTCGCCGCAAGCACCTCACGCTCGTCTACAGCATCGACGAGGGTCCCGCCTACACGATGGGCGAGGTGAAGTGGAGCGGCAACCAGATCGTGCCGAGCGCGTCGCTCTGCAAGCTGTGGACGCCGCTGAGGGTCGACCCGCTACGACGCCTCGAGGATCGAGAAGACCGTGACCGCGGCCTACGCCGAGTACGCGGAGCGCGGCTACCTGTACATCAACGTCGATCCGCGCGAAATGGTTCGCGGCACCGTGGTGGACGTCGAGTTCCACCTCACCGAGGGCCAGCCGTCGAACATCCGGCTGGTCAACATCAGCGGCAACAAGGGCACGCGCGAGAAGGTGATCCGCCGCGAGATCACGGTCCACGAGGGCGACCGCTTCAGGCGCTCGGCGCTGGTCCGCACCCAGGGCGACATCTTCCGCCTCGGCCTGTTCGAGGACGTGCAGGTCGACTTCACACCGACCGACAGCACCGACGTCGACATCAACCTCAAGGTCAAGGAGAAGCAGGTCGGAACCGCCTCGGCCGGCGCCGGCTACACCAGCCAGAGCGGGCTCACCGGCTTCCTCGAGCTCGGGCACAACAACGTGCTCGGCAACGGCCAGAGCCTCAAGCTCCACTCGAGCGCGGCGGGAAGCGCAGCGACTACCTCGCTGAGCTTCACCGAGCCGTGGTTCCGCGACACGCCGACGCTGCTCGGCACCTCGATTTTCCGCACCTCGCGCGACCTCGATCTCTATACCGAGAAGCGGGTCGGTGGATCGGGACGAATCGGTCGCCCGCTGCCGTGGCCGCGACTACTCCCGCGGCTCGCTCTCCTACCGGCTCGAGGACGTGACGATCAACCCGCTCGGCGGCCTCGTTGACGCCGGAGGAAGCGCGGCGCTGAAGCAGCATCTCGAGCCCGGGCCGGCCAGTGCGCACGAGCAGCGTCGAGCTGACGCTCGACCGCAACAACCAGAACAACCCGTTCTATCCCGACCAAGGGCACGCGGCTGACGCTCAACGAGGAGTTCGCCGGCGGCCCGTTCGGCGGTGCCGTCAACTTCAACAAGCACCGGCTCGACGCCCGCGTGTACCTGCCGTCGATCTTGCCGGCGTGTCACCACGATGCTGCGCGGTCGCTTCGGCCTGCTCAGTCGCTACGCCGATCAGACATCTCGAGCCGCCGGCGTACGAGCGCTTCCGGCTCGGCGGCGGCAGCCGCACCGGATCCGCTGCGCGGCTACGACGACTACATGATCGGTGCCGGAGCAAGTTCATCAGGCGCGTTCCCGATCCGCAGTGCCCGACACGCTGTCGCGTGATCCGCTGGTGCATCGGACCGCGCACCGATCGGGGCGCTTCAGACCGTCCGCTACCCCGGCGGCAGCTTCATGGCCGTCTATACGGTCGAGCAGCAGTTTCCGGTTGTCCATCCGCTGCATGCTGTGGTCTTCTTGGACGCGGGCAACACCTGGGATCTGTGGAAGGAGATCAAGCCCTGGGACCTCAAGCTCGGCGCCGGCATCGGCTTCCGGCTCGAGATCCCGCTGCTCGGCAACATCGGTCTCGACTATGGCTATGGGTTCAATCGCGACGATGGTCCGCACGCCAAGGCGCCACTTCCTGATCGGCAACGTCAGGTTCTGACGGATGATCGACCGTTCGGGTACCGCCTCGATCCATGCGCCTCGGCTCGCGCCGCGGCTCACGCGCGGTGCTCCTCTTCGGCCTCATCGCCCCGGCGGCCGCCGATCTGCGATTGGGCTATATTGACTCGGTCCGGATCTTCCAGGAGTACAAGGACGCGCAGGAAGCGCAGCAGCGGTTCGATCGGCCAGGTCGCAGGGATGGCGCGACGAGGCCTCCGAGAAGGAGACGCTCGGTGAACCAGCTCAAGCGCGGAGCTGCGCGACCAGGTCGCCGATCCTCTCGGCAGCTCAAGCGCCAGGAGAAGGAAGAGGCGGTGCAGCGCGCGGTCAGCGAGTACGAAACGCTTCGTCAGGATGTCTGGGGCCCGCAGGGCAAGGCCACGCAGGAGAACGCGGCCGCGACCGGCGAGGTGGTCTCACAGATCCGCAGCGCGGTCGAGAAGATCGCGATCGACAGGAACCTGAATCTGGTGCTCGATTCCGCGGGCGGCTTCATCATCTACGCCGACCGCTCGCTCGACCTGACCTCGCTGGTCATCTCGGAGCTCAACACGCGGGCGGCGTCAGCGAGCCACCAACTCCCAAATAGAAACGAGCGCCGGATGACGACGAAGACGCTGGCGGAGCTGGCCGCCATTCTCGGCGGCGAGGTGGTCGGCGACGGGTCGATGGTGATTCGCGGCGTGGCGGGTATTCGCGAGGCGCCTGCCCGGCGACGATCACGTTCCTCGCCAACTCGCGCTACGAATCCTACCTGCTCGAGACTCGCGCCTCGGCGGTGATCTGCTCGCGCGAGCCGCGGCGCTCGCCCGATCCCGCTGCTGCAGGTCGACAATCCCTACCTGGCGTTCCAGCAGGATCGTGCCGGATCGTTCCGTCCCGATCCGCTACCGGCCGAGCCCGGCGTCCACCCGACCGCGGTGGTGGCCGAGGACGCCGCAGCTCGGCGACGGCGTCTCGATCGGCGCCCACTGCGTCGATCGAGTCGCGGCGCGAGGATCGGCGCCGCGCGTCGTGCTCATGCCGCGCTGCTACGTCGGGCCGCAGGCCGTCGATCGGCGAGGACACGCTGTCTCTATCCGCGGCGTGGTGCTGCGCGAGGAGTGCGTGATCGGCGCGCGCTGCATCCTCCATCCCGGCGTCGTGATCGGCAGCGACGGCTTCGGCTTCGCGTTCGACAGCGGCCGCTACCACAAGGTGCCGCAGGTCGGGAACGTGGTGATCGGCGACGACGTCGAGATCGGCGCCAACACCACGATCGACCGCGCCACCACCGACAGCACGCGCGATCGGCGACGGCACCAAGATCGACAACCTGGTGCAGATCGGCCACAACGTCGTGATCGGCAAGCACTGCATCATCGTCGCGCAGGTCGGGATCTCGGGCAGCACCGAGCTCGAGGACTACGTGACGCTCGGCGGCCAGGCCGGTCTGGTCGGCCACATCAAGATCGGCGACGCGCGCGCATGGTCGGCGCGCAGAGCGGGCGTCACGCAAGTCGGTGCCCGCCGACAGCGTCGTGATCGGCTACCCGGCGATGCCGCACGGCGCTGTTCAAGCGCGTCCACGCGTTCGTGCAGCGGCTGCCGCAGCTGTTCCAGCGCACCGAGGAGCTGCGAAGCGCCGGCGTGCAGCGAGCTCGAGGCGCCAGGACGACCCGCGAGTGAAGAAGAGCGGTGTGATGATCGGCGCGCTGCAGCGCACGATCGCGCGTCCGTGACGTTCGAGGGCGTCGGGCTCCACACCGGCGAGCGCGGGACGGTGACGTTCCGGCCGGCGCCAGCCCAGCACCGGCGTGCGCTTCGTGCGCACCGACCTCGCCGAGCACGCCGACGGTGCCGGTGCGTCCCGAGAACGCGCTGTTCGATCCCGCGGCCGGACGGCGCACCATCCTCCAGCAGGACGGCGTCCAGATCCACACCATGGAGCACCTGCTCGCGGCGGTGGCGGGCCTCGGCGATCGACAACCTGGTGATCGAGACCACGCACGCATGGAGATCCCGGAGCCCGCGGACGGCAGCGCCGCGCCGATCGCGACGCTGCTGCTCGAGGCCGGGATCGTCGAGCAGGACCGCCCGCAGCGCCACATCAAGGTCACCAAGCCGGTGCACTGGCAGCGAGAACGGCGTGCGCGCTCGAGCGCGGTGCCCTACCACGGCTTCCGCATCACCTTCACGATCGACTACGACCATCCGCTGGTCGGCCGCCAGACGCTGCTCGCTCGACATCGACGACCGAGACGTTCCTGCGCGAGATCGCGCCGCGCGCACGTTCGTGCTCGAGCGCGACCTCGAGGCGCTGCGCCAGGCGCGGCTGGATCAAGGGCGGGCGGCTCGAGACGCGCGGTCGTGGTCGGCGAGCGACGGATCCTGAACCCGGAGCCGCTGCGGTTCCCGGACGAGTTCGTGCGCCACAAGATCCTCGACCTGCTCGGCGACCTGTTCGCTGCTCGGCGGGCCGCTGCTCGGGCACGTCACCGCGCTAGCGCTCGGGCCACCAGGGCCACGTCGCGTTCGTGCACCACCTCAAGCGAGACGCTGCCGCTGCCGGGCCGCCGCGCCGGGCGGACCGCCCGACGAGTGGGACATCACCGCGATCATGGACATCATGCCGCACCGCTATCCGTTCCTGCTGGTCGACCGCATCACCGCGCATCGAGGAAGGCAGCAGCGATCGAGGGCATCAAGAACGTCACGATCAACGAGCCGTTCTTCCAGGGGCACTTCCCCGGCCATCCGATCATGCCCGGCGGTGCTGATCATCGAGGCGATGGCGCAGGTCGGCGGGCTGCTGCTGCTCAACTCGGTCGACGATCCCGACCGAGCAAGCTGATGTACTTCATGGGCATCGACGGCGCGCGCTTCCGCCGTCCGGTGACGCCCGGCGACCAGCTGCGCTTCACGCTCACGCTGCTCAAGCTCAAGGGCCGACCACCAAGATGCAGCGGCGAGGCGTACGTCGACGACCAGCTGGTCGCCGAGGCCGAGCTGCTGGCGCACGGTCGTCGAGCGGCAGCCGTGATGACGCACCGCCATCCATCCCGCGGCCTTCGTCGACGACGCGCGCCGAGCTCGGCGCCGGCGTGACCGTCGAGCCGGGCGCGGTGATCGGCCCGCACGTCACAGATCGGCGACCGCACGCGGGTCGGCAGCCACGCGCTGGTCACCGGCTGGACGCGCGTCGGCGCGCGATTGCCAGCTCCATCACGGCGCCGTGGTCGGCAGCCCGCCCCAGGACCTCAAGTACATCGGGCGAGCCGTCGTACCTCGAGGTCGGCGACCACACCGAGATCCGCGAGTACGCCACCATCAACCTCGCCACCGAGCCGGGCGCCACGACGCGCGATCGGCAGCCACTGCCTGTTCATGGCCTACACGCACGTCGCCCACAACTGCCAGCTCGGCGACCACGTCATCATCGCCAACGCGGTGCAGATGGCGGGCTACGTGACCATCGAGGACTGGGCGATCGTCGGCGGCGGCACGGTGATCCACCAGTTCGTGCGCATCGGCCGCCACAGCATGGTCGGCGGCGGCACGCGCGATCGTCAGGACGTCGCGCCTTACATCAA
>ERZ1370068.7567-contig-6478_pt1 | contig 47094 bp, 64 predicted proteins | sample MGYA00561227_ERZ1370068 | MGnify/ENA primary metagenome ERZ1370068 (study PRJEB38410, sample SAMEA6850437) | metagenome | study: Metagenomic assessment of the ecological functions of the soil: analysis of the soil microbiota associated with the... | reverse complement strand
TTGTACTTCGTTCAGTTACGTATTGCTGCCGGGTCGCCCGTTGCCGCTTCCGATCGAGCGCGACGTTCATCGTGATGCGGAAGAGCCACGTGTAGAACGCCGAGTCGCCCTTGAAGGCCGGCAGAGCGCGGAACGCCTTGACGAAGGCCTCCTGGGAGACATCGAGCGCTTCCTCCTGGTCCCGGAGCACCTGGTACGCCAGCCGGAACACCTTTCGCTTGTACTTCTCGACCAGGGGCTCGAACGCCTCCGTGTCGCCGGCCTGGACCCGCCGGACCGCCTCGCGGTCGTCTTCGCTCACGAGGCCGACCCGGCGGGACGCCGGGCCGGCAGGTGTCCCGCCGCCCACCACCGAGGAGTCCGGACGACCGTCACCTCGTAAGACTCCGTGCGCCGGTCACGCATTCACCGCCCCGCGAGGCACCCGAGCGCCGCGTCGAGCCCCAGGACGTAGCTGCGGACCCCGAAACCCGCGATCTGACCCCGGCACGCCCCGGCCGTGACCGAGCGGTGCCGGAACGGCTCCCGGCTGTGGACGTTGGAGAGATGGACCTCCACGGCGGGCAGCGCCACCGCCGCCAGGGCGTCCCGGAGCGCATAGGAGTAATGCGTGAGCGCGCCCGGGTTGATCACGATCGCCGAGAAGCCCTGCGCGGCGGCGCCGTGGATCGCGTCGATCAGCGCGCCCTCGTGATTCGACTGCCGGCACTCCACCCGAACTCCGCGCGACGACGCGTGCGTCGCGATCGCCGCATCGACGTCTGCCAGGGTCGTCGGTGCCGTAGGTGCCGGGCTCCCGCTGACCGAGCAGGTTCAGGTTCGGGCCGTGAAGCACCAGGATCGCCGTCATGTCGCTTCCTCCGAGAGCCGGATCGCTGGCGTCCGCTCGGGCAATGCGGATCACGGGCGCGACCCGCTCCAACGGAGACTAGCACACGGTGGGATCGAGCCCGAGCGGGGATCTATCCCCGCCCCTCCTCTCTCCATGGAGCCAGCCACGCCTCGAGCGCCCGCAGGCCCCACGTGCTGGCGAGCCCCAGAAGCGAAGCGTGGCGAGACCGACCATCAGCTTCCCAGTGAGCATCAGGTCGCCCGAATGCAGGATCAGGAAGCCGACACCGGTGGTGGCGTTGATCATCTCCGCCTGAGACCACCAGGAGCAGCGCGATGCCCGCGCCCAGGCGGTATCCCGCGAGGATCGTGGGCAGCGCGGAGGTAGCGATCACCTTGAGGACCACCTGCCACGGTCCGGCGCCGAGGCTCTTCGCCGCCTTCACCATGAGAGGGTCCGTGCCGCGGACGCCCGCGTGAGCGTTGATCACGACCGGGAAGAAGACGCCGAGCGCGATCATGATCACCTTCGGCGTCTCGCCGATCCCCAGCCAGAGGATGATGAGCGGCAGGAGCGCGATCTTCGGAATGGGATAGGTGGCGGCAATGATGGGATTGCCGATCGCCCAGAGACGCGCGTGACGACCCGAGTGGAGGAGCCCCAGCACGGTGCCCGCCACCGCGCCGAGGGCGAATCCCATCCCCACGCGCCCGAGGAGGCCCCGAGATGCCGCCAGAGCTCACCGCTCCGCGCCATCCGGCCGGCCTCGGCGAGAACCGCCGTCGGCGCCGGCAGAAACAGCGCCGGCACCCAGCCGAGCCGCGCGACCGCCTCCCACGGGAGTCCGAGGAGCGCGAGCGCAGCCCCGCCGAGGAGCCAGGCTGGGAGCTACGCGGCGCGGCGGCACGCTCTCGTAGACAACGGGCTCTCCGCATCACGGGGCATCCGTCATCGCCTCCCGCGCATCCTGCTTGATCAGCTGCCAGCACTCGTCGACCAGGGCCACGAACGCGGGGTCGAGCATCGTGCGCTCGTCCCTCGGCCGGGGCAGCGGCACCGGACGCACCGCGAGGATCCGGCCGGGGCGACGCCTCATCACCACGACGCGGTCTGCCAGCAGCACGGCCTCCTGGATCTGGTGCGTGACGTACAGAATCGAGCGCCGTGTCCGCTCCCAGAGGCTCAGGAGCTCGAGCTGGAGCAGGGCGCGCGTCTGCGCGTCCAGGGCTGAGAACGGCTCGTCCATCAGCAGCAGCGCGGGCTCGACCGCCAGCGCCCGGGCGATGGCCACGCGCTGGCGCATGCCGCCCCGACAGGTGATGGGGATAGCGGTCGGCGAATGCCTCAAGGCCGACCAGCGCAAGAAGCCGCCGGGACGCGGCGAGACGCTCCGCCGCGGGACACGCCCCGGACCTCGAGGCCGAACGTGACGTTCTCGCGCACCGTCCGCCACGGGAAGAGGGCGTGCTCCTGAAACACGACGCCCGTGAGCGGGGCGCCCGCCGGCGGCGATTCGAAGATCACGCGCCCCCGGGTCGGCGCCTCGAGCCCCGCAACCACCTGGAGGAGGGTGGACTTGCCGCACCCCGAGGGGCCGAGGATCGTCACGAACTCGCCGTCGCCGACGTCGAGCGAGACGTCCTCCAGGGCCACGAGCTGGCGCCCGGACGGCGCGGAGTAGACCTTCGAGATCGAATCGACCCGCACGCGCATGGGCGCGCGCCGGGGTCTGCCGTCAGTGACCGTGGAGGCCACGCGGCCTCCAGCACCGGACTCCGCGACGTAGTAGAGCAGGACCCCCCGAAGACGGCGAGGGCGACTCCCCAGCTGCCGCTCCTTGTTGACCTCGGGGAATCAGGTCGGAGGCCGCGACGTAGATCGTGACGCCGGCCGAGAGGGCCAGCGCCTGTCCCACGATGCCGGTGAAGAGGTTCAGGAACACCACGCCGGCGATGGTGGCGAGGCCCAGCACGGCCGAGGCCAGGAGCGCGGCGCCGCCGCGATGCGCCGGAGCGCCAGCATGAGCGACGCCGACGGCGAAGCCCTCGGGCAGCTTGTGGAGCAGCACCGCGCCGAACAGGACGAAGCCGAGCGGCCGGCTCACCAGGAAGCCCGACGCGATCGCCACGCCGTCGAAGAACGTGTGGATGCAGAGCCCGGCCAGGCCCAGGTATCCCACGCGGGGTGGACGAGGGCGTCGTGGTGCACCTCCTCCCCGAAGTGGAAATGCGGGGTTAGCGTGTGCTCGGTGAGATGCACCACGAAGTAGCCGATCAGGACGTAGAGGTAGAGGTGGCTCCCCTTCTCGAGGCTCTCGGGCACCATCCGGAGAAACGCCACGGCGAGCATGAACCCGGCGCCGAGGGCCAGGAAGTACTGGAGGAAGCGTCCGGTCCCAGTGGCGGCGCCCGGCCACGAGCGCGCCCCGACGACGTCCGCGAGTCCCGCGACCGCGCCCAGGACGAGCGACAGTTCACGCGGCGACACGCCAGGCCCTCTGATCAGCAAGCATTGCAAACACGTTGCAATACAGCTCTGCCAGGCTGTCAAGGGAAACATTGCTTGCCGGCCCATCGTCCTCTCCGGTAACGTATCGAATTGCCGACGACGAATTCGGCTCGACCCATGGATTCCCGCCATTCCCCGTCCTTCGGACGATGGCTGACCGGTGACAGGCCTCCTCTCGGACGCGCGAGCTGGCGCGGGCCGAGGCACACCGTCAGTCGCACGGGCGAGCATCTTGCCCGACGCGCTCGTCCGGCTCGGGCCTCTCGAGCGCGGAGAGAGGTGGGCCAAGCCCTGGCCCGCCACCTCGAGATCCCCTACGTCGGGCGCGACGAGTTCCCCTCGACCCCGCCGTTCCTCCAGCGCCTGTCGCCCCAGTACATGCGCCAGTACCTGCTTCTGCCCTCTGCCGTCGAGGACGGCGTCCTGGTGGTGGCCTGCGCCGAACCCGACCGACCCGACCGGTCGTCGGACGATCTGCGCGGAGCGCTGGGGATGGACGTGCGCCTGGCGGTGGCCACGGAGACGACGATCGTCGAGGCGATCGAGCGGTACTTCGGCGCCGGCTCGACGGCGGTCCAGAAGGTCATCGAGACGATGGGGGACGACGACCGCGGGGACGACGCGGGCAGCGAGGACCTCACGCTCGCTCCGCGACATGGCGTTCGATGCCCCGTGGTCCGCCTGGTCAACCTCCTGATCGAGAACGCGATCAAGGCGAACGCCTCCGACGTCCACATCGAGCCGTTCGAGGACAGCCTCCGCGTCCGCTACCGGATCGACGGCGTGCTGTTCGACGCCGAGACGCCGCCCAAGCGCCTCCGGGCCGCGATCACCTCGCGGATCAAGATCATGGCCGAGCTCGAACATCGCCGAGCGCCGCCTGCCGCAGGACGGGCGCATCCGCATGGGCCTCGAGGGCCGGCGGCTCGACCTCCGCGTGTCGACGATCCCCACGCTTCACGGCGAGAGCGTCGTCATGCGGATCCTGGACCGGGCGGCGATCCTGATGCCGCTCGACATCTCGGCTTCGAGGAACGGAACCGCCGGTCGATCGAGCGCATCATCGGCCTGCCCCACGGGATGCTGCTGGTCACGGGGCCGACCGGCTCGGGGAAGACGACGACGCTCTACGCCGCCCTCGACAAGATCAACTCCCCGGCAAGAAGATCATCACCATCGAGGACCCGGTCGAGTACCAGCTGCGCGGCGTCAACCAGATCCACGTCAAGCCGAAGATCGGACTGACGTTCGCGGCGGGCCTCCGGCACATCGTGCGCCAGGATCCCGACGTGATCATGGTCGGCGAGATCCGCGATCGTCGAGACGGCCGACATCGCGCATCCACGCCGCGCTGACCGGCCACCTGGTCTTCTCGACGCTTCACACGAACGACGCCCCGGGCGCGGTCACGCGCCTCCTCGACATGGGCGTGGAGCCGTACCTGATCGCGTCCGTGCTGGAGGGGGTCCTCGCCCAGCGCCTCGTCCGGGTGATCTGCGCGAGCTGCCGCCAGCCCCATCAGCCCGACGTGAGCGAGCTGCGGGCCCTCGGCATCGATCGCGTCCCCGCCACCGCGCGGCTCGTCCGCGGCGCCGGCTGTGACGAGTGCCGCGGCACGGGATACCGGGGCCGCACGGGCATCTCACGAGTTCATGGGGATGTCCGAGGAGCTGCGGAGCCTCGCCCTCCGGAAGACCCCGGGCACGAGATTCGCCAGCGCGCGGTGGCGGCCGGCATGACGACGCCTCCGCCAGGACGGCTGGAACAGAGTGCTGCCTCGGCGTCACGACGGTGGAGGAAGTCCTCCGGGTGACGCACGAGGACATGGAGGCGTAGTGCCGGTCTTCGCCTACCGGGCGGCCGACCGCGGCCGGGCGAGACCGTCGACGGCGTGATGGAGGCGTTCGACGCGAACGCGGTCGTCGAGCGCCTCCATCGCGAGGACTACTACCGCTGCCGCGTCGAGGCGACCGACGAGAGAGGGGCGGTCCGGACGGCGCTGCTCGGCGCGCCGCGGCGTGCCTCCCGCGAGATCCTCGACTTCACGCAGCAGCTGGCCACCCTGGTCGAAGTCGGGCCTGCCGCTCGAGCGGGCCCTGGTCGTCCTGGGCGACGTCTCCGCCAGCCGCCGCCTGCGGCACATCGTGCAGGACGTGACGCAGAGCGTCCGCTCCGGATCGACGCTCGCCGACGCGCTGGCTCGCCACCAGCCGCGGCCGTTCTCGCGCCTCTACGTGAACACGGTCCGCGCCGGCGAGCGCGGCGGCGTGCTCGAGATCGCGCTTCGCCGGCTCGCCGAGCACCTCGAGGGGGCGCGGCGAGCTCCGCGAGGCGCGTCGTCTCGGCCCTGATCTACCCGGCGCTGCTCTTCGTCGTGGGCACCGGCGCGGTCATCTTCCTGCTGACCTTCGTCCTCCCGCGCGTTCGCGCCGTCATCCTGGCGGACCTCGGCCAGACGCTGCCCCTGCCCACGCGCCTCGTCCTGGGCCTGAGCGACGTGTTCGTGACGTACTGGTGGGCGCTCGCGGCGGCGGTGCTCGCTGGTCGCCGGTCGTGTGGCAGGCGGTGGCCCGCACCGAGGCCGGCCGCGTCCAGCTGGACGCGGCGCTGCTCGCGCTCCCGCTCGCGGGCGAGGTGGTTGCGGAAGGTCGAGGTCGCGCGCGCCATCCGAACGCCTCGGCACCCTCCTCTCGTCCGGCGTGCCCGCTGCTCGGCGCGCTCGACGTCGCCGGGAGGGCGCTCGGGAACCGCGTCGATCGCGAACGCCCTCGTCGCCGTCCACGGCGGCGTGAAGCGCGGCGAGGGCCTGCAGCCCAGCCCGATGGCGGAGACGCGCGCCTTCCCTCCCTGGTCGTCCACATGGTCCGCGTGGGCGAAGAGACCGGCCGCCTCGACGACATGCTCGGGCGGGTCGCCAGCAGCGTACGAGCGCGAGGTTCGCGTCGCGGTCCGGCGCCTGGTGGCGACCCTCGAGCCTGCTCATCATCGTCGTGCTCGGCCGCGCTGGTGCTGACGATCGTCCTCGCCATCCTCCTCGCGATCCTGAGCGTGAACGAGCTGCCCGTGTGAGGTCCCCGATGCCGATTCCGCGACCGCAAGACCCCGCGACCGCACGCCTGTTGCCCGCCGGCCCGCGGCGGCGACGGCCGCGCGCCCTCGACCAGGCCGGCTTCACGCTGATCGAGCTCTGATCGTCGTCATCATCCTGGGCGTCCTCGCCGGCCTGGTGCGGGCCGCCGCCTGTTCGGACGCGTGGGTCAGTCGCGCGCCAGGCGGCGGCCCGGGGTGCAGATCGAGCTCCTCGGAGCCGCGCTCGATCAGTTCAAGCTCCGACGTCGGGCGTGTACCCCGACTCCCAGGAAGGGGCTCCGGGCGCTCCAGCAGAGCCCGGGCAGCTGCGCCCGGCTGGGAAGAGGCCGTACCTCAAAGAAGGACATTCCCTGGGACCCGTGGGGCAGCCCCTACCAGTACAGAGGCCCCCGGCGAGCATGGCGAAGTACGATCTCGTCGTCGCTCGGCTCGGACGGCGCCGCAGGCGGCGACGGGGAGGCCCGCGACGTGACGAGCTGGGGCGAGGCAAGACCAGAGCGACGTTGCCGGCGCTGGGCGCGACGCGCGAGGCGTCACCCTCTGGAGCTCGTCGTCGTGCTCGCGGTGCTGGCGGTCGTACGGCGCTTCGCCTGCCGTCGATCCGCCGGGGCAGCGAGGCGTCCCAGCTCCAGGCAGAGCGCCGGCCGCGTGGCACGCTCACTCCTGCGAAGCCGGCTCCAGGCCGTCACGCACCGCGCGGCCACCGGGTCGTGCCCTCGAGGCCAGGCCACCGCGGCGCCACCCTCGACGTGGGACGGGACCGCCGAGCCCCTGCGCCGGGGTTGAGCTGCCCGAGCGGTTCCGTGTGCAGGCCCTCGAGGGCGGCGGACGCCTCACCTTCTCCCCGCGCGGAGCTGGTCCGGGACGCGCGGTGGGTCGTGGAGGCGCCCCGGGAGGCCGCCGTCTCGTCATCGAGGTGCACGGCGTGACGGGCGGGTGGCCGTTGCGCCCCTGCGCCCTGAGTCCCCGCGCATGAGTCGATCAGCGGGGCGTCCGCGCGCGGGACGAGGGTTTCACGCTCCTCGAGGTCCTCGTGGCGCTGGTCGTCCTGCGCGACCACGGTCGTGGCCGTCCTCCACGCTCTTCGGTGGAGGCCTCCGGCTCGCCCGGACCGCGGGCGACCACGCCGATGCCGCTCCTCGCGAGCGCGAAGCTCGCCGACCTCGAGCCCGGCCCCCTCACCGAAGGCGCGGTCGACGGCATCGAGGGCCCGTACCGCTGGACCCGTCGGGTGACGCTCGACCCGTCGCTCCTTCCTGTCCAGCTCGAGACGCCGGAGACGCGTGCGCTCATCCGGCTGGCGCGGGTGAGCGTGGAAGTTCAGTGGGGACAGGGCCGCCGCTTCGAGCTGGTCACGCTCCGCGTCTGGCGGATCGGCTCGTGAGCCCGGCGACGCTCGTCAACGCGAGTCTGCCGACGGCCAGCGGCTTCACCCTCCTCGAGGTCATCCTCGCCGTGTCCATCCTCGCGGTGGTCAGTCGCTCCTGGCGCCACCGCCGCGCTGCGCGTCGGCCTCCGCGCCTGGGAAGTCCGGGACAGCGGCGCGCTAGACCTCCAGCAGGAGAACCGCGCGCTGGTCGAGCTCGTGCGAGCGAGGCCCTCGCCGGGGCGTCGGCATACCGCGGCCGTCTGGGGCTGAGCCCCGAGCGCGTCGTCCTCTTCGAGGAGCCCGAGGAGGTGCGCTTCGTGACGAGCGCGCCGCCGCTGACGCTGGACGCGCCGGTCGCGCCGTTCCACGCGGTCGTCCTCGGGCGCAAGGGGCAGGACACGCTGCGGCTCATCGAGCGGCTCGTGCCCTCCGACGAGCCGTTCGCGCCAGGGCCCGAGCGGGTGCTGTCACGGTCGGTCACCCGCTTCACGCCTCGCCTACCGGGACGAGGACGGCGTCTGGCAGGGGCGAGTGGGACGCGCCGCGAGGCGGGCGGTCTGCCGACCGCGGTGCAGGTCGAGCTCGCGGTGGCCGGGCTCGCCCGGACGACACCGCGCGCTGGTCGTGCCGCTGCCGATGGGGAAGCGGGCCGCCAGTGACGACGCGCCGCCGGTTCGAACGGCGCCCGCAGCGCGAGGGGCATCGCGCTGATCGTGGTGCTCCTCCTCCTCGCGCCTGCTGCTCACGATCGTCGCGGAGTTCGCCCAGGCGATGCGGCTCGAGGCGGTGACCGCGACGAACTTCCGCTCCGCCCTCTCCGAGACGTGGCTCGCCGAGGCCGGCGTACCAGCGGGCTCTCGCCGGAAATCGCTGCCCGATGCCTTGTCGCGCACGGGCTCGACGACGACGGCGCGCTCGTGTTCCGGCGGACGCGGCTCGGCACCCAGCCCGTGCCCGAACGCCTGCGATCGTCCGGGTCGACCCGGGGCGACCTCGTCCACCGGTTGACCGACGAGACCGCCCGCATCAATCTCAGCCGGGTCGGCCGGGACGGTTCTGGACCGGCGTCCTCGAGGAGCCGGCGTGTCGAGAAGACCGAGCGCGACGGTGATCGTACGACTCCGTCAGGACTGGCGCGACGCGAACGAGGACACCGCCTGAACGGCGCGGAGAGCGACTACTACCTCGGCCTCTCTCCTCCCGTATCGTTCCAGAAACGCCGACTTCGACAGCGTGGACGAGCTCCCTCGATTTGGCGCGGCGTCACCCGAGCGCTCCTCTACGGTCGCTGGGGAGACCCGCGGCCTCGCCGTCTTCGGCACGGCCGGGATCAACGTGAACACGCGCGAGCCCCCTCGTGCTGCGCGCGCGCCCTGGGCCTGGCTCCGGCCGAAGTGGAAGCTCCTGATCGGCCGGCGTCCGTACGCCGATCTGATCAGCCTCCGCCCGGGCTGCGGCGGCAGCAATCAGCGGACGAGCTCCGGCACCGGTTCCGCATCGAGCCTGGGCAGGCGGCGCGGGCGCCGCCGCCGGCCGTCTCCTCGCGCCGTGCGTGGAGCGCCAGACAGGCGGAACAGGACGGTCCAGGCCGTGCCCCGCGGCCTGGCGATGGTCGGGAGGCGGCGCGACTCCCGGCGGTGCCTGCCCGGCGACCTCCGCCACCCGCCAGCCATCGACAAGGCCCGCGATGAGCGACGTCGTCGGGCTCGCGCTCCGGCGACTGAGCAGGTCGACGTGGTGGCCCTCGGGAGGGAGGCTGGGTAGGCGACGCCTCGTACGGCCTTCAGCGTTCCGGCCGACGAGGACACCGCGGGCTCGATCCAGCAGGCAGCTCCTGGAAGCGGGCGTCGCGCGCGCACGCGCGCGAAGGTGGCTCTCCCCGCCGCGCCGTGGTCGCCGAAGGCGATCGAGCTGCCGCCGTCCCCGGCGTGGACTCCGCAAGATGGTGGGATTCGAGCTGCGCGCCATCTCCCCTTCCCCGCCCGGCTTGAGGCGCTCTTCGACGCTCGAGTCTGGCGCAGGAGGCGGGACCGCCCCTGTGCACCGTTCTGCTCGTGGCGAGTCGAGACGCCGAGCCGGGAGCGGATCCGTCAGGTCCTGCTTGGACGCACGGTCTCGCCGCCGCTTCGTCGGCGTCATCCGGATCACACGGCCTCGCCGCCTGGTTTCCGGACGGGACCGGACCCCGGCCCGCATCAAGCTCTCGCCTCTGGCTGGACGCGACCGACGCGGAGCTCACGCCGTCAGTGGTCCGGGGCCGGGTCGTAAGCTCGGGCATTCCCGGTGCCCGAGGCCCCCACTGGCCCCGCCGGGCGCGCTGGTCCGGACCGAGATCGGCCGCACGCTGTCGACGCGCTACCCGGGCACGACACGGACCGAGATCGCGGAGATCGTCGTCGGCGGGCTTCCTCCGCCAGCTTACAGAGGTAGGCGTTGCCGGTGCTGAGGTCGGCATCTGACCCGCTCCGCGGGCTTGTCAGAGAATCCAGGACGGCAGACGCCTGCCGGCGCTCGCCGATCGCGCTTCCCGCGGCGACCGGAAGGGTCGCACGCGGCTAGACCTCCCTGCCCGACGACCTACGCCTCGCCCGTTCCCGTGGCCACTGGCCCCGCCCCGGCGGCGCTGGCCCCTCTTCACCCTCGCGATCGGCGCCGCGATCCCGACGCGTCAGCTTTGTCAGGGAGAGGCGCCCTGTCAGCGCTCGACGCCAGAATTGCGTGGCTCGCGCCCGAGGTTGCAGCAGGCCGAGCGTCGCCTGGCCGAGGTGGAGCGTGCCCGGCGCGAGGCTGTCGACGCTCCGGGATTTCGAGGCAGCGGGGACTCCACCCGCTGCCGGATCCTCCGCGAGCTCACGGACACCTTGCCCGGTGACGCGTGGCTGACAGACCTCTCCGGTCGACCGCAACGGACTCGAGCTGGGCGGCTTCGCCAACGCCGCCCTCCACAGCTCATTCCGCTGCTCGAGGCCTCACCCACCCTCGAGCGGCGTCGAGTTCACCTCGCCGGTGACGAAGGGCCGTGACCGCGAGCAAGTTCCGGCTCCGCGCCGCGCTGGGAGCGCGCGCGGAGGAAGCGCGCTGAGATGCCTGCGCTTCCGCCCGCGCGAGCGCCGTCTCCTGATGCCGCCGGGCTGCTCGCCGATCGGCGTGGCGGGGCGTACCTCTACGTGGTCGAGCCCCTCATCAGAAGCGCACGCCTCGACGCCGCGAGCTGGTGGTGGCCCGCCGCGGTCTCCTCGCGTCGCCAGGAGCGCCTCGTCGCCCGGTCGGAAGCCTACGACCGGGAGCTGACAGCCGCCTCCGCGCGAGGAGATCGAGCGGCGCCGAAGCCGACTCCTGGCCGGCGACAAGGTGCCAGTCGCGGCGTCCGAGCTCCAGAAGCTCTGGTCAAGACGACGGCGCAGGAGGCTGGCATCGAGGTGCGAAGCGAGCGGATCCTCGCTCCGGTGGACCGCGGGGGCTACGCGGAGGTGCCGGTGGAGATGACGCTCTCCGGCCCCGATCCGCGGACTGACGGCGTTTCTCCCATCAGCTCGAGGACGGCCGAGTCCTCGTCGTCATGACCGACCTGAAGGGTGCGAGTGCTCCGCGACCGGCGCGAACCGCGAGCCTGTCGGCAACGATCGCGTCGAGTGGGTTCATCCCGGGCGCCCGGATCAGGGCGCCGTCGCGCCCAATGCCGCTCCGCGGCGCGGACCGGGCTGAGCGTGGTGCGAGCGCCTCCTTCTGCTGCGGCGACGTTCTTCTCCGCTGGTGGTCGCGGTCTTCCTGGGCGTTCGGCTCTACGAGGCGTGGGCCGCCCGCGCCCGTAGCGCCCCGGCCGGCCGCCCGCGCCGACCTCGGCCGAGGTCGGCGCCGCCGCCGGCCGCCGCCGCGGCGACCCCCGCTCACGGCCTTCGGCGTCGTCGCCGACGGAACCTCTTCAGTCCGACCGCCGGAGCGAACCAGCGCCAGGACGCACCCGCGCCGGCGCCGAGGTCGGCGTACGGCCGCTCCGCCGGCGCCGAAGCCGCGCCTCTACCACTGGAGTCGTGATCCTCGCCGAAGGTCGGGGCGCGAGCCTATCTCGAGGATCTTCAGCGCCGGCGGGTCTTCGCGTACTCAGTCGGGGATCGTCGTGGGATGCGCGTCTCGAGCAGATCAAGTCGGATCGGGTCGTGCTACGCCGAGGCGGAGAGACCTTCGAGGTGCTGCTCAACCGACCCCGCAAAACCCCGTCAACCCACTGCGCCTGCTGGCGGTACAATCATCGCGAAGCTGGGGGAGCTGGCCGGCCGCGCCGTGACGAGGCCTCCGATACCCGCCCCTCCCACAGGCGGCATCCGGGCCCCTGGACGGCCGAGAGGCCCGCGCCGGTCCCTGTGCCGCCGCCAAGCGCGGAAGGACAAGAGCCGCCGACCGAGGAGGATGATCCAGAAAGTAGCGTTTCACTGGGTCGCGGTCATGGGCTCTCGCCGTGCTCGGCAGGTGCGCCGGTTCTGGAGCCAGCGGCGCCAGCTCCCCGCCCAGCTCGAAGGCCCCAGTGACCGCGCCTGCACTCCCGGCAGCGCCGGCGCCCGCTGATCCGCCGGTGGCGCTGTCCGGCGCCCCGCCTCGTCCGGATACAGCGCCGGCACTGTCCGTCCCCCCGCCTCTCCGGAGCACGGCGGCCCCGCCGGGACGGCAGTGTGACCGCCCAGGCGGTTCCCGCCCGCCCCATCGTCCCGCCGGCACGGGCCGGCCGCGCAGATCGTTCTCAACTTCGACAACGCGGACATCGAGGCCGTCATCCAGGCGGCGAGAGCGAGATCGCGGGGTTCAACCTACACGATCGGCCCGGGCGTCGCCGGGAAGAAGGTCACGATCCAGACCTCGGGCCGGATCCCCGGAGGACGAGGTCTTCAACGTCCTCCTGGCCGTACTCGAGGTCAACGGCGTGACGGCCGTTCGCTCGGGCAATCTCCTACAAGATCCTGCCGATGACGGCGGCGCGTGAACGCCCCTGCCACGGTCATCGGAGCCCAGGCGGCGGACCCCACCCGCCGCGACGACGAGGTGATCACCCAGATCGTGCCGCTCCAGTACGCGCGCCGGCGGATCGCGTCGCGGCGACGCTGGCGGCCGTTCGTCGCAGGGCGGGAACCTCGTGGTCCAGGGCAGTCTCCTGATCGTCACCGACACCGCCGCCACACGTGGCCCGCATCCTCAGATCCTGGGCGTGCTTCTGACGTGGAGGTCGCGACCGACGATCTCCGGCTGATCCCGGTCCGGTTCGCCGACGCCGTGGAGCTGGGGCGGATGCTGAACGAGTTCTTCAGCTGGCCGGCGCGTCCGCATCCGGGTCGAGCCCGGTGCCGGCGGCGCCGGCGCCCCTCGCCCCGGCGGCGCCCCGGCGTCGCCCAGCGTGCCCGGGGCGGTCGATTCGGGGGATCGCCCCCTCTGATCATCGCCGACAAGCGAACTAGCGCGCTGCTCGTGTCCGGCCGGCGCAGCGAGGTCGAGCCTCGCGGCCAAGCTGACCGCCCAGCTCGACGTGGACACGCAGGCCAACAAGCGGGTGTTCGTGTACTACGTGGAGAACGTCAAGGCCAAGGAGCTCGCCGCCACGCTGACCGAGATCTTCGGCAAGCCTGGCGAAGAGGCCTCCCGGCCCAGCCGGGATCTGCAGACCGGGAGCCCCTCGGGAACCGGAGGGCCGGCTCCGCCTTCGCCCGTCGTGACGGTGGTGGCCACGGGCAGCCGATCTCGAGCCGAGCGTCGTCGAGGGGCAGGTCAAGGTCGTCGCCGACGAGCCCAACAACGCGCTGATCGTCACGACGTATCCCCGGAACTGGCCGCTCATCGAGGACACGATCCGGAAGCTCGACCGCACCCCGAAGCAGGTTCTCATCGAGGTGCTGGTCGCCGAGGTCGGACTGAACGAGCGAGAATCGCCTGGGCCTCGAGTGGACGCTCCGCACCCAGCGGGACGTCACGATCAACGGCACGCCGTATAACGTCGGCTCCGTCTCGCGGGTGGATGTGGGCCCGCTCTCGCCCCTGCCCGGCAGTCAGACCGCCCCGACGCTCGCCGGCATCGGGGCCCTCGCGGGGGCGCCGGCCACCGCGGGGCTGAGCTTCCTCCTGTTCGAGACCGACCGCTTCCTCGGCATGCTGAACCTCTACGCCAACTACGGCCAGCTCACCGTGCTGTCGAGCCCGACGATCATGACCTCGGAGAACAAGAAGGCCGTCATCAACGTGTCGAACTCCGTGCCCATCGTGACGCAGCAGCAGGTCTCGGCGTCGACGGCGGTCGGTCAGACGGTGCAGCAGCAGCAGGTGCCCTCGCAGGTCCTCACGCAGAGCGTCGAGTATCGCGACGCCGGAATCATCCTGACGGTCACGCCCCGCATCAGCGACAAGCGGGTGGTCGCGCTGGACGTGAAGCAGACGGTCAACGATGTCGGCGATCCTCGGCCCCCGAGCCTCTCGCCTGACATCATCAAGCGGGAGGCGGAGACGTCCGTCGTCCTCCGGGACAATCAGACGCTCGTGCTGGGCGGGCTCATTCGCACCCGGCGGACGAGCACGAAGCAGGGCATCCCCTGGCTGTCGAAGATCCCGATCATCGGCTTCCTGTTCGGGGCCACGGTCGACCGCATGGAGCGGACCGAGCTCCTGCTGCTGATCACCCCGCGCGTGATCGGGGATCCTAGCGAAGGCCAGGAGATCCTCCAGCAGGTGCGCGGCCAGCGTCCCGGCCTCGAGCGGGATCTCCGACTCCACCCGGGCATCCTCCGACCGGAAACGGAGCCGGCGACGCCATGAGCGAGTCCCCGATGAGGAGCGGACGAGTCCAGCTTCCCTGGCGGGCCCGTCTCCGCCACGTCGTCACGCTGCTGGCCCTCGCGATCCTCCTGGGTGCCTGCGAGGGAGGGTCGGGGCAGAGCGGCACCGCGTTCGTGTTTCTGAGCGTGGACGGCTTCTTCCTCACGCAGGGCCAAGATCATCTCGAGCATCCCCTCGTCCACCAACCAGGTCACGACGACGAATGCTTGCGTCATCCTGCGGAACAATGCGAAGAACCCGACCATCATCGCGTCGAACGCGCTTGACAACATCACCGTCCGGTCGTACACGCGCTGACGCTGAACGGCCGCACGTTCACCTTCGCGACTGCCGTGCTGGTTCCGCGCCGGCACCGTCAGCATGGGAACGTCAGCGGCAACACGGCCACGTTGGGCGTCATCGTGGCGCCGGCTGGGGCCAAGGGCGGCGCCGGCTCGGGCGCGGTCGCGGAGTTCACGTTCAGCGGGCGCGATGGACGAGGCAGGCGGTCCAGGCGGAGGGGGCGATCACCGTCGTTTTCGTGGCGGGGGACGAGCCGAGCGCGAGCTGCGCCAGCACGGCACCGGTCACGCCGCCGACGACGCCGCCGGCCACCACTCCCTGACCGGCCCGGTCTGAGCGCTGCCCGCCGGCAGCGCCTGGCGACTACCAGCGGAAGAGCGAGGCTCCCCAGGCGAAGCCCGCGCCGAACGCTGCGGTCAGGACGAGGTCGCCCTCCCGGATCCGCCCCGCCGTGAACGCCTCGTGGATGCAGATGGGGACCGAGGCGGCCGACGTGTTCCCGTACTTGTGCACGTTGTTGAACATCTTGTGCTCCGGGAATCTTGCCGTACGCGGCCGATCGCGTCCAGGATGCGCTGGTTGGCCTGGTGAAACAGGAAGAAGTCGACGTCCTCGGCGGTCAGGTCATTGGCGGCGAGCGCCTCCCGCATGACTTCCTTGAAGCGCCGCACAGCCTGGGAGAAGATCGCGCGCCCGTTCATCGACGGGCGCGCCCGCCCGTCGTCGATCTTCTTCTTGACACGATCGGGTACGTCGACGAGCCGTAGATCTCGCCGAAGAGCTTGTCCATCACCAGGCCGTCCTGGTGGAGGTGGTGGGAGATGAAGCCGCTCCGGGAGCTCTCGTCGACCGACTGGAGCACCGACGCCGCGCCGGCGCCGTCCGCGAAGAGCACCGGCCATGTCGCGGCCGCGGTCCGAGTAGTCGAGCATCGTGGACAGCGCCTCGGCGCCGACCACCAGCACCTTCCGGTAGGTGCCGATCCGGATGAACGCATCGGCCACGGCCAAGGCGTAGACGAAGCCCGAGCATCCCTGCTGAAGGTTCAGGACTGGCGTCGACGAGAGGCCGAACTTCGCGGACATGACGGCCCCGGTATGAGGGTACGCATACTCGGGGATCAGTCGTGGTGACGATGATGAAGTCGATGTCGTCGATCTGGAGCCCCGCGTTCTTGAGGGCCATCTCGGACGCTTCGCGGCCGAGATCGGCCGGCGTCACGTCGGCGTCGATCGCCCCGTCGACTCCCCGCTCGTCGACCTCGCGAATGTACGCGTTCTTGTCGGGCGCCTCCGCGAGCTTCAGGAGGAAGCGGTACGTGCTCGGCAAGACCCGGCGTTCCTTGATGCCGGTGCGCTGGGTGATCCACTCGTCGGACGTGGTGAAGCAGCGCGCCAGCAGGTGGTTGTCCACCACGCAGTCGGGCACCGCCATACCCGTCCCGATGATCTTAGCCTTGCGCATAACTGCCTTTCGCGTTCGGAGGGGTTAAAAAACGTCGCCAGCCTACTACCCGCTCGCGAACGCTGTCAAGGATTCCGGAATGCCTTCCTGTTGCGGGAACTTGCGTTCGCTCCGCCTACTCGCCTGTGAATCGCGGAGACCGCTTCCTCGAAGAACGCACGGAGGCCCTCGCGATGATCGGCGGCCGCGATCATCCGTCCCTGGGTCAAAGCCTCCCAGTAGAGCGCCGACTCGAGGTCGAGACTCGGCGCCCGGTCCAGCAGCGCCTTCGCCGCGGCCAGTACCTGCGGCGGGCCGTCGGCGATCCGGCGCGCCAGCGCATGGGTCTCGCTCTCGAGCTGTCCGGCGGGCACGACGCGATTGACGAGCCCGATCCGCTCCGCCTCGCGCGCGTCGATGATGTCCCCCGTGAAGACCAGCTCCTTCTGCGCGCGCGAGGCCCACCCGGCGAGGAAGGAAGTAGGTGCCCCCGGCGTCCGGAATCAGGCCGATCCGGGCGAACATCTCTCCGAAACGCGCGCGATCGGACGCGACGACGAGGTCGCACGCCAGGGCGAGATTGCAGCCGGCGCCCGCAGCGGCCCCGTCGACCATCGCGATCGTGGGCGCTCGGAACCGCGCCAGGCCCAGGATCGCGCGGTTGATCGCCTCCACTCGAGCCTGGCCCTCCGCGGCCGTCATGGGGATTGTCGCGCATCAGCTTGACGTCGCCCCCGCGCAGAAGTGCTCGCCCGCGCCGCGAACGATGAGCACCCGCACCTGCGCGTCTCCGGCGAGGCGCGTCAGCGCCTCCTCGAGCTCCCGGCGCATCGTCATGTCGAGCGCGTGCGCGCCTCCGGCCGGTTCAGCGTGAGCGTGGCCACGCCGTCGGCGCACGCGGTCAGGATGGTTCGCGTCTCGGATGTCATGATGGAGCCTCCGCCGGCTCAGCCGCCGGCCGCCTGAGCCGCCGAGGCCATCGCCGCCGGCGGGCGGCGGGACATAGGGACGCTCGCGGATCACGAGGACCATCAGCGTCGCCGCGAACGCGACGAACGCGGCCGACTGGAACGCCAGCGTGTAGTTGCCGAATCGGTCGTAGAGATGGCCTCCGACCAGCGACCCCACGGCCGATCCCACCTCGATGGGAGAAGAAGATCCAGCCCGAGAGCTCGCCGACCGAGTGGCGCCCGTAGATCTTCGCGGTCAGCGCGGTGGTGGCCGGCACGGTCGAGATGTAGTTCAGGCCGAACACCACGGCCCACGCGAAGAGTCCCGGGACCGTTCCGACGAGAGGCAGGAAGATCAGCGACACGCCGCGCAGGCCGTAGTAGACTGGCGAGGGGCACCTTCTGCCCGTATCGGTCGCAGATCCAGCCGGACAGGATCGTGCCGACGACGTTGAAGGCGCCCATCACCCCCAGCGCCTGAGCCGCCTGGCCGCCTTGGAAGCCATGCTCGGTCGCGTGAGGGATGAGGTGGGTGAGGACGAGTCCGGTGCTGGTGTAGCCGCACACCCAGAAGCTGCCAGCCAGCAGCCAGAACAGAGCGGTACCGGCCGCCTGTCGAAGGGTCGTGCGCTCCACCTGGGTGGTCGCCGTCGCGGCCAGCCGGTCGACTGGCTTGCTGCCGTACGGCGTGAGCCCCATGTCGCTCGGCTCGTTCCGGACCACGGCCGGGACCGCGGGCAGGATGACGGCCAGGAACCCGACACCGAGGATCGCGTAGGCGATCCCCGCCAGCCGAAGGACGTCGTGAGCGACATCGCGAGCGGGATGACGAGGAGCTGGCCGGCCGCCATCGCGCCCCCTACGAGCCCCATGGCCAGGCCGCGCCGCTCGTCGAACCATCGGGTCGCGACCACCGCGGCCACGGCCGGGCGTGGCGCCCCCGGCCCCAACCGCCACGATGACGCCAACGGTCGCGTACAGCTGCCAGAGACTGACGATCAACGCCGAGCTGAGAACCCCGACCCCGAGAAGAACGCCCCGAGAACGCGATGACGGTCCGGGCGCCTCCACCGGTCGGCGAGACGGCCGACGAAGGGCCCGCTGAGCCCGTTGAAAAGGAACGACAGCGAGGCGACCAGGGACAGCGCGGTCCGATCCCAGCCGAACTCCGTCTCCATCGGCTTGATGAACACGCCGAAGGCGCTGCGGATGCCGGACGTCGCGAGCAAGGCGATCGCCGTTCCGCCCAGGACCACCCACGCGAAGTGCATGCGCGGCGCGGCGCGCTTCATCCGCGCAACCCCTTCAGCCACGTCCCCCCGGCAGGCGGCCGTGCTGCCTCATCAGGGCGACGACTTCCTCGCGGGTGGGCATGGCATCCACGGCGCCCCGCCGCGTGCAGGTCAGTCCCCCGCCGCGCTGGCGACGTGGAGGGCGTCCTCGATCGGCGCGTCGGCGGCGAGGGACGCCGCCAGCCCGCCGCTGAAGGCGTCGCCGGCCCCGACCGTGTCGATCGCGTCCACCGGGAATCCCGGTACGCGCGCGGTACCGGTCGGCCCGACCGCGATCGCTCCGGCAGCGCCCAGCGTCACCACCACGGTCGACACTCCCAGGGCGACGAGCGCCCGCCCCGCGACTTCGGCGTCCGCCGCACTCCGGACCTCGCGGTCCGTCAGCAGGCCCGCCTCGACCTCATTCGGCGTCAGGTAGTCTACCAGCGCCAGCAGATCCTCCGGAAGCGGAAGCACCCGCGCCGGCGCGGGATTGAGCACGGTTCGCTTCCCGAGACGGCGCGCTTCCGTGAGCGCCCAGCGCACGGTGTCGAGCGAGGTCTCCAGCTGAAGGAGCACGACGTCAGCCTGCTCCAGAAAGTGGCATGTGGGTTCGCACCCGATCCGGCGTGAGCCGATGGTTGGCGCCCGGAGCGACCGCGATCTGGTTGCGCCCTTCCGGGTCGACCGAGATCAGCGCGACCCCCGTGGGCGCGTCAGTCGTGCGCCCGATAGGTCCCGACGGCAGCCGGGCCTCGGCCAGGGCCAGCGCGAGGCGGTCTCCCATCGGATCGGCTCCGAGCAGGGTGATGAACGCCACGTCGGCGCCGAGACGGCGGGCGGCCACTGCCTGGTTGGCCCCCTTTCCCCGGGCGACGTCACCAGCGTGCCGCCCGAGACCGTCTCGCCGACCCCGGGAGCCGAGGGACCGTCACCGTGAAGTCCAGGTTGGAGCTGCCAATCACGCAGACGGTGGCCACAGCACCTCCCCCTCTCGAAGCGACGCGGCGCGGTTGCCAGAGCCTCCGAGCCGCGGGCGGGAGGCGCGTCCGGCGCCGCCCGGAAAGCCCGCCCGGCCCGGTTCAGCACGAAGCCCCGGCGCCGCGCCGCCGAGCCCGGTGCCCCGGCGGGGAGCCGCCGGCGCCCGCATGTACACCCGCGAGAGGCCGTCTGCTATCATTGCTTGCGACACGAGTCCGGAGAACGGACGGAAAGGAGGGACGTGGATGAACATCCAGATCACCTATTGCACCGAATGAGACTACTACCCACAGGCCTCCAGTTTGCAGGCCGCCATCAAGAAAGAGTTCGGCATCACCGCTAGCCTTCAGGGCGGGCACAGCGGCGTCTTCGACGTCACGCTCGACGGCACGCGCATCTACTCGAAGGACGAGACCTACCGCTTCCCGACGAACGAGGAGATCTTCACCGGAATCCGAGCGCATCAGAAGGCCTGACGGCCGGCGCGCCACTCGCGCTCGAGTCCTCGCGGAACCTCGGGTGAGCGAGCCGGGTGAGCTCACGGGCCCGCTGGCTTGTCGCTGAGCCCGCGCAGCTCGGCGCGGCCGAACTCGGTCACGACGCAGTCCACGAGGTGGCGCGGCGTCGTCACCGGCGACCCCGCTCCGAGACGGGCCACGATCCGGGACACGTCTCCGCGCCGGCCCGATCGACGGCAGCGCGATCACGGAGCGGTTCCCGCCGAGGGCCGCACCCGTCACGAAGTCGAACTGTCCACCGACTCCAGCCACCTGCCGCTCGCCGAGGGCCTCCGCGTTCACCTGCCCCGTCAGGTCGATCTCGATCGCGGAGTTGATCGAGACGAACCGATCGATCTCGGCCACTACCTTCGGGTCGTGGATCGTCGCCGAGGTCTCCATGTGCACCCGCGGGTTCTCGTGGGCCCACTCGAACAGCGGTCCGGTCCCCATGATCTCGCCCACGTCGAGGCATCCCGGGTGGCGTCGGTTCCGCGCTCCGGTGATGACGCCGCGCTCCAGGAGCGGGAGCATGGCGTCGAACAGCGCGGAATGGACCCGCAGATCGCGGTGGCCGGCGAGCCCCGCGACGACCGCCTCGGGCGTCGCGCCGATGCCCACCTGGATGGTGGCACCGTCCGGCACCAGCTCGGCGACGTGGGCAGCGATCCGGCGCTCCACCTCCCGATCACGGGCGAGGCGTACGGCACCAGCGGACGGTCGGTCTCGATCCAGGCGGCGACGCGGTCGAGGGCGATCGCGCTATCCCCCGGGTGCGCGGCATCCGACGGTTGACCTCGGCGATCACGAGCGGCGCGGTGCGGGCCACCGGCAGAGGGTAGCTGGTCGACACGCCGAGGGACAGCTGGCCCGCGCCATCGCGGCGGGGCCGTCTGGACGAGGATCGCGTCAGCCGCCCACGGCCCGGAGCGGCCCGAAGGCCCACGGAGCGTCGAAGTAACGAAGCGGCACGAACTCCGCCTGGCCCCGGACGAACGCCTCGCGCAGCCCCGGCATGGCGTGGAACGTCACCCACCGGAGTCGCCCGTCGTGCTCCGGGGCGCAGAACGGATGCCCGCCCAGGTGAAGACCACCCATGAGGGTGAGTGGACGGAGGCGCTCCCGCTTGGTGCAGGACCTCCTCGATTAGCGGTGTGGGCTCGCCGCATCCCGGCGGCAGCAGGACGCGCATGCCCGGCCGCAGGCGGCCGATCGCCTCCTCTACGCTGACTGAGCGGGCCACGCGGCGGGCGCTGCCGGTCAGGCAGGTCCGGCAAGCGCGCGGCGAAGAGCGTCCAGCGTCAGGACCACCGCCCGGAGGCCGGACCTGGCGGAGGTCCCCGCCGGGCCGGTGCTGGGCTTCGCTGGCCCCCTTCGCCGTCGCGACGCCGATTCGGGTGGGATAGACAGGGTTCGGCCCCGCGTCCTCGGGGCTCGCCATCACGAGCGCCGCGCCGACGTCGGTGTCGGCCCAGAGCCGAACCGCTTCCGCCAGGTCCGCCGCTGACTCCGACGGCACGCCGAGCCGGCGCCGCGCGCCCTCCAGGCTGGTGACCAGCGACTCGAGGCGGCCTGCCATGCCGGGGACGCTCGTGAGTCGCTCCGACACGAGTCCGCCCGTTCCCACCTCGAGAAGCGCGAGTGTCCGCCCTTGGTCCCCGAGCCGAGCGGCGACCGCACCCTCGAGGCTCTCCGCGTCCATCCCGAAGACAGTGTCACCGAGCCGTGCGCAGATCTCCGCTTCCATGGGCGCGATCAGGGCGCGCGCGGTCGCCTCGTCCGCCGCCTTCGCCGCGATGCGGACATCGACCTGGCCCGGATGGGCCATGGTGCCGACCGTCGGATTGGCGCCCTTGGCCATCGAGGTCCGCCAGGAGCTCCCCTACGCGGTCTCGCCCAGCCCCGCGATGCGCACCAGGCGGGACACGATCGCCGCCTGGAGCCCGTAGCGCGCGGACGTGTGGCAGGGCCGCCGGTGCGGAGCAGGTACTCCATCTCGCGAGGCACCCCGGAAGGACGACCAGGGTGCGCGTCGCCCTCCTCGAGAATGAAGCACGGCGCGGTGCCGACCGGATTCGGCATCGGGATGGCCCCCGGGGAATGTAGGCCTGCTTCCGGTTCGAGGGGACAGCGGCAACCCGCGGGCGCGAAAGAACGCCTCGATCTGCTCCAGGAGGTCCTCGTGGAACTCGAGCTCTCGCCCGGTGGCCCGCGCGACTGCCTCCCGGGTGACGTCGTCCTCGGTCGGCCCCAGTCCCCGGTGGTGATCACGACATCGACCCGTCCCAGGGCCGTCTCCAGGGCCGCGGCCACGCGGCCGAGGTTGTCGCCCACCGTCGTCTTGTGGAACAGGTCCAGCCCGAGCGCAGCCAGCTGCCGGGCGATATGGGCGGCATTGGTGTCGACAATCTGGCCCAGGAGGAGCTCCGACCCGACACTCACGATCTCCGCGCGCATGGGTTGCGCGCGGCATCCTAGCACACCGGCCGAATCGCTGATCGGACCCGAGGCAACCAGGCCGGATCGTTTGCACTTGAATGGAGTGAATCGGGGTCAGGAGCGCCGTCCCAAGGCGTCAGTCTGTCGTCGGATTGGATATTCACCCTGAATCAATCGACTACTTGCCAGCACGTCTTATGAACGAAGGTGGGAGGAATCTAAAAGATGCGGCCATGGAAACTTTCCGGGGTCCTCGTCCGTCTCATAGTGGGCGTATGACAGGTCCCAGTGAGGCTTCGCAGAGAGACAGAGGAAGGTGAACGATGCTTCAGCGTGGCACCGCAACTGAGCGTGCCTCCGCGGTCGCCGTGTCCAGGACACGACAGGCCAAGCCGGCGGAGGAAGGGCTGAGCTCAGACCCCGGGGAGCTGGTCCCCGCAGAGAAGGTGGAGGAGGTCCTCCACGGGCTGGATCTGCCCGCCACCGGGAGCCCGGAGGACAACCTGCGCGGCGACGCCGGACGAGTACGAGCGCGCGACCGAGGAGGAGGAGGAGCCGGCCGAGGAGAAGCCTCAGCCCGGAGGATCCCGTCCGCCTCTACCTCAGAGAGATCGGTCGTATTCACCTCCTGAACTCCGAGCAGGAAGTGCGGCTCGGGCAGCAGATCGAGCGAGGCCAGGAGAAGGTTCGCCGGGCGATCATGGCGGTCCCCCTGGTCCGGGCACAGCTCATGGAGCTCGCCGAGCGGCTGCGCCGGCGCGAGGTGGAATCGGATCAGTACCTGGAGGCGCTCGACGGCACCGAGCTCACCGGAGATCGAGCTTCGCCGGGTCCAGAACGTGTTCACGCAGATCCGTCGCCTGGACCGGGAGCTGGGAGAGCTCGAGGCATCCCGGAAGCGCGCGCGGAGTGAGTCCACGATCAAGGCGATCCAGGAGTGGATTGCCCAGAACCACCAGGACCGTGTGCGTCTCCTGGGTGACCTCCCGCTGAAGCCGATCGTCGTCGACCGGTGGGTCGGGCGAGTTCGCGGGCTCGGTCAGGAGCTGGCCGGACTCAGAAGCAGATCGAGAGCGCGGTGGACAAGGCGACGAAGAGCGAGCTCCGCAAGCGCGCTCGTGCAATCGAGGCGGAGATCGGTCTTGCCGGCCAAGCGCGCGGTCGGAGTGACCCGAGATCTGGATGCGGGAGAGTTCGAGGTTCGCCACGCGAAGAAGGCCCTGATGGAGGCGAACCTGCGGCTCGTCGTCTCGATCGCCAAGCGGTACCTGAACCACGACATGCCGCTCCTGGACCTCATCCAGGAGGGCAACATCGGCCTGATGAAGGCGGTGGACCGGTTCGAGTATCGTCGCGGGTTCAAGTTCTCGACCTACGCGACCTGGTGGATCCGCCAGGCGATCACGCGGGCGATCGCCGACCACGCGCGGACGATCCGGATCCCGGTGCACATGATCGAGACCCTGAATCGTCTGGCGCGGGTGAACCGCGGTCTCTACCAGGAGCTCGGCCGCGAGCCGAGTCCGGAAGAGCTGGCCAAGCGGTGCGAGCTGCCGCTCCGCAAGGTCCGCCTGCATCCTGGAGTCGTGCAAAGCCGCTCTCGCTCGAGACGCCGATCGGGGAGGACTCCGACCTGGGCGACTTCCTGGAGGACAAGCGCACTCCGTCGCCCGTGGAGTCGCTGCCTGTCGGACGACCTCACGGCGCAGGTCGAGCGGGCCCTGTCAGGCCTGTCCGAGAAGGAGGCGCAGATCCTCCGGCTGCGGTTCGGCATCGGCGAGGAGGGCGAGCACACCCTCGAAGAGGTGGGTCAGCGCTTCGACGTCACGCGCGAGCGGATCCGCCAGATCGAGGCCAAGGCGCTCGAAAGCTCCGCTCGCCGCTCCGCGCCCGCGGTCTCCGGAGCTTCGTCGAGAACTAGGCGCGGACTCCATCCCGCGTCCGCAACGACCGGCCGGCCAGTCTCGAGACTGGCCGGCCGGTCCTTTCACTCGAGCGTCGCGACGACGTCCCCCTCCTGCACCGTCTGCCCTCGCTCACCCGGACGCTCCCGCACGACGCCGGAGCGCGGAGCCTCGACGGGGATCTCCATCTTCATCGATTCCAGGATCAGGATCGGGTCGCCGGTCTCCACCTTGCTGCCCGCGCCGGCAACGATCTGGAACACCACGCCCGTGATGTGGGCGCCGCACGTCCTCGGCCATCGTCTTAGAGCCCTCCTCGAGGAACCGCGTGTGCACCTCGCCAGCCCGGAACGCCGGGCTCGCCACAATGCGCCGGTGAAGGGGCAGGTTCGTCTTGACCCCGTCGACCCGGTAGCGCTCCAGCGCGTCAGTCAGCCGGTCCAGCGCCTGGTCGCGATCCCGGCCCGCTCGCGATGAGCTTCGCGAGAAGCGGATCGTAGTGAACGGTGACCGACGCTGCCCGGCTCCACGCCGCACTCGTGGCGGAGCCCCGGACCCTCCGGGCAGCTCGAGAGGCCGTGACGGTCCCGGGCGACGGCAGGAAGTTCCGGTCCGGGTCCTCCGCGTAGATCCGGCACTCGACCGCCGCACCCTGCGCCACCACATCGTCCTGACTCCAGCCGAGCCGCTCGCCGGCCGCGATCCGGAACTGTGCCTCGACCAGGTCGCGGCCCGACGACCTCCTCCGTCACGGGATGCTCCACCTGGAGCCGCGTGTTCATCTCGAGGAAGTAGAAGCGGTCCCCGTCCACCAGGAACTCGACGGTCCCCGCGTTCCGGTACCCGGCCGCCGCCGCCGCGTGACACCCGCCGCGTGGAGGGCGCGCCCGGAGCTCGGGACCGAGCCGGGGCGCGGGCGACTCCTCGACGAGCTTCTGGTGCCGCCGCTGGATCGAGCAGTCGCGCTCGAAGAGGTGGATCAGCGCGCCGTGGTCGTCCGCGAGAACCTGGACCTCGACGTGCCGCGGCCGCTCGATGGCTCGCTCGACGTAGACCGCCGCGTCCCCGAACGCCGAGCCCGGCGCGGCGCTCGGCGGCCGCGAGCGCCGCATCGAGGCGCTCCGGCCAGGACACGAGCGCCATGCCGATCCCGCCGCCGCCGGCGGCAGCCTTCAGCATCACCGGATAGCCGATGGCGTCCGCGACCTCCCGCGCCGCCGCAGCGCTCGAAACGGGACCGTCCGACCCGGGTAGCACCGGAACGCCGACCCGGGCGACCATCCGGCGCGCCTCGGTCTTCTGCCCCATCGTCCGCAGGACCTCCGGCGGAGGTCCCACGAACGTGAGGCCGGCCGTCCGGCAAGCCTCGGCAAAGCGCCAGTTCTCGGACAGGAACCCGTACCCCGGGTGGACGGCGTCCGCCCCCGCGTCCCGGGCGGCTCCGACCACGCGCTCGATCGAGAGGTAGCTCTCGCGAGCCGGCGCGGGCCCGATCGGAGAGCGCGTGATCCGCTGCCCGGACGTGGGGCGCTCCAGCGTCCGCGTCCGAGTACACCGCGACCGAGCGGATCCCGAGCTTCCGGCAGGCGCGGATGATTCCGAGGCGCGATCTCGCCGCGGTTGGCTACCAGCACCGTGCCGAACAGGATCAGACCTCCCCGGGCCGGGACACAGGCCCGGGGGTGTCCACAGGCCCGCCCTCCGTCCGAGTGACCTCGGCCTCACGGATGCGCCACGGCCCGCCGGACTCCGAGACCCATCGCGCCTGGACCACCAGCGTAGTCGGTCCCATGAACTTGGTCTTGAAGATGTGATGGGCTCCGATCCGGGCATGGGCCACCAGCTCGAACCCGTGGAACGGATGACCGAGCAGCCACTCCACGAGATCCGGGGGCGTGACCTCGGCGCCAGGCGCAAGGTCCTCACGGGCCCGCGGATCCCGCCCGACGACGTGCTCCGCATGGGTGCGAGCCGCGCGCTCTGGCTCGATGCCTCCGACTGCCTCCCTCACGGGAGGCTTCCGGCTACGCCGCCCGAGGCCTCCAGCCGGTCGCGAAGCTCCCGCTCCCAGGCCAGCATCCGCGACCGGTCCCCTGGCGCCCGCGCCAGGGCGTCCAGCACGGCCTCGCCGGCGGCCACGTGGCGCTGCTCGTCGGCGAGACATCGCTCCAGGATCTGTCGCGTGGGCGGCTCGTAGACGGGATTCACCCGCGCCAGGTGGGCGGCGTAGACAGCCACGAGATGTGGCTTCAGGACCCGGTACACGCCGGTCAGCCGCTCGATGGTCTCCGCCCACGCCTCGCGGCTCTCGAGCGCGTCCAGGAAGCGCACGAACTCCGGGCCGGACGGCTCGGAGACCTGCGCCGGCGCGCGCAGCTCGGGCAGCCGCTTGCCCCACTGATCGGCGTGTTGCGCGCAGTCCCACACCTGGCGGCCCAGAAGCAGCTTCGCAGGAAGCTCCGGGCGTCAGCGCGATCCACCCCGCCATCACGCGCATGAGGCGCTCCTCGGCGTAGCGGTAGTGGCGCACTCGCCGGGCGGTCGCTTCGACACCCAGGTGGCCCGCCAGCTCCTGGCCGGGCTGGTCCGCGGGCGAGGGCGTCGCGCCGGTCACGGGCTAGTAGACGGGGCTGCGCTGCGTGCTCTTGACGAGCCGATCGATCTCTTCGTCCGAGAACCCGGCGAGCTTCCGGTACTCGGTCGCGATCGCGATCGGCACCTGGTCGGCAGGCCCTTCCCGGCGCATGCCGCCGAGGTTGAACCGATCGTCGATGGACTCCTGGAACTCGACGGCGCGACGGCGCCGCTCGGGATCCCCCTCCGTCAGCTTGTTCAGCCAGTAGAGCCCATCCGAACGTGCGTGATCTCGTCGGCGAGCACGTAGTCGACCGACTGGGCGATGGTCGGGTCGGGCAGGCGGCGGGCGATCTCCACGAGCTGGACGAACACGTCACAGGCGAGTCCCTCGAGCCCGCGATTGACGCCCGCCACGCGCGCGGCGGCGTCCTCGGCGCAGGCGCACCGCCAGAGGATCGTCGTCTCGGGGAACTCCCCGATGTAGCCGCCCAGGTGCTCCAGCAGACGGCTGAACACCTCGACGTGGCGCGACTCGTCCCAGGTCTGGCGCGCCATGTCCATCGGTGAACTCCCACGGCGCATCGGGAAAGTCGTACACCGTGCGGCCGCGCACCCTTCCATCGCCTGGAGCTCGCCCGACGAGGATCCCGTGAACCCGCTCCCGGATCGACTCCACCGAGGCGAGGTCGGGCATGCGCGGCAGGCCCTGCTCGGCCCGGATCTCCCTACCCGGCGCGCACGCATCCGGACGAATCGGTCCTCCCGCGCCAGCTTGTCGTAGGCGATCGGCCGCTCCATGCCGGGATTCTACCCCACGGGCCGGGGGCGCCTAGCTTGGCCAGGACGGCCCTCAGCGGTCCCTCGCGCAGCCGTGGCTCGCCGACCGGCCGGATTCGAGCAGGGTGCCGCGGACGAGGGCCCTGGGTCCGAAGCGCGTGCGGACCTCGTCGGTCACCCGGCCCAGCCGGTCCGTGCGGATCCGGCTTGCCGAGCAACGGCAGCTGCTGCGGGTCGGTGGCGTTGGCGAAGCCGGACACGGACAGGCCGATCAGCCGGACTGCCTGAGGCCGAGGGATCTTGGAGAACGCGGCCCAGACTCGCCGGAAGATCTCGCCGCCGTCGGAGGTGGGCGCCTCCCCGGTCCCCGCCGCGTCAGCGTGTGGAAGTCGAGAACCGGAGCTTGAGGGTCACCGTGCGCCCGCGAAGGCCGGCCGCGCGCAGCTCGGCCGCAACCCGGTCCGCCTGGGCGGGCGTCGCGCGGAGTCGTCCGACGTCACGCGTGTCGCGCCCGAAGGTCTCTTCCGCGCCGATCGACTTCGGATCGTGCCATGGCACGACGGGCCGGTCGTCGATCCCCTGGGCGAGCTCGAAGAGGTGCGCGCCGGAGGATCCCAGGCGGGCCTCCAGCCGGCCGCGACCCAGCGCGGACCAGGTCCCCGATCGTGCGCGCACCGAGACTCGCCAGCTCCCGTTCCGCCGCCGGCCCCACGCCCCACAGCCGTCTGATCGGGAGATCGCGCAGGAAGGCCGCCTCCTGACCGGGACCGACCTCGACCAGGCCGTCGGGCTTCTCGAGGTCGGAGGCGATCTTCGCCACGAACTTGTTCGGGGCGACGCCAGCCGACGCGGTCAGCCCCACCTCGGCCCGGATGCGGGCCTTGATCCGGCGTGCGATCTCCACGCCGGTGCCGTGAGAGCGCGCGCGAGCGCGCTGACGTCCAGGAATGCCTCGTCCAGGGACAGCGGCTCGACCAGCGGCGTGAACTCGGCGAGGATCGCCATGATCCGCTCCGACTCCCGCGCGTACTTGTCCATGTCGACCGGCAGAAAGGCGGCCGTCGGGCACAGACGGTAGGCGCGGCCGATCGGCATCGCCGAGTGGATCCCGAACCGGCGGGCCTCGTAGGACGCCGCGGAGACCACGCCGCGCCCGCGCGGGATCGGCACCGACCACCACCGGGCCGCCCGCGGAGCTCGGGGCGGTCTCGCTGCTCCACGGACGCGTAGAACGCGTCCATGTCGACGTGGAGGATGGCGCGGGAGGCGCGTCGCCTCACGCCCGCGCTCTGCGCGGCGCGGCAGGTCACCGGACGGCGGCGCGCCGGCACCCTGGTCTTCCGGCACGTCAGGGGAGCCCGGGTCACGGGCGCGCGTCGGGCTCCACCGGCGCGTCCACCGCGCGGCGGAGCCTCTGGACCTCCGACTCCAGCGCGTGGATGCGGTCCAGCATCTGCTCGATCGCCTTGGTGAGGGGTCGGGCAGGTCGGCGTGCTCGAGGTCGACCTGGAGGGCGACCCGCTTGCCGTCCCTGTAGATCACCTTGCCCGGGACGCCGACCACGACGGAGTTCGGCGGAACCTCGGCCACCACCACCGAGCCGGCGCCGATCCGAGCCCCCTCGCCCACACCGGAGCGCGCCCATCACCGCGGCGCCGGTTCCCACCACGACATTGCGTTCAAGCGTCGGATGACGCTTCTCGCGCTTGAGGCTGGTGCCCCCGAGCGTCACGCCCTGGTAGAGGGTCACGTCGTCGCCGACCTCGGCCGTCTCGCCGATGACGACGCCCATGCCGTGGTCGATGAACACCCCAGACCCGATGCGCGCGCCGGATGGATCTCGATGCCCGTCATGAATCGCGACACGTGCGACACGAACCGCGCGGTCACCCACCACTTCGCGCCCCACAGCCGGTGCGCCAGCCGGTGAAAAGCGAGGGCATGGACGCCGGGGTAACAGAGCACGACTTCGCAGGCGGCTCCGCGCCGCAGGATCGCGCTCCATCGCCGCCGTCACGTCTCGCCGGAATGCCTCAAGCATGGCTCGTCTCCCGGAACGCGTCTCTCCGGTAGTGGCGGAGGGCGCCCTGGGCGCGTCCGCTACCGTGGTCCCCGCGTCGTACATCCTATGCCCGACCGGGCTCCGCGGTCAGCCGACTTCGTCAGGCCGCTCCTGCGGGCGGACATGGACCTGATCCGCTGAACGACCGCCGGCAGGATCTCGAGGACGTAGTCGATGTCCTCCACCGTCGTGCCCGCCCCGAGCGAGGTCCGGACAGCGCCGAGCGCCCAGTCGACGGGGACGCCCATGGCCGTGATCACGTACGAGGGCTCGAGACTCCCGGACGTGCACGCCGAGCCCGCCGACACGCGCGATGCCCTTGAGGTCGAGTCCCAGGATGATGGACTCCGCCTCGATCCCGTGGAAGCTCATGTTCAGCGTACCCGGCAGGCGCGCGCGTGGGATGGCCGTTCAGCCGGACGTCCGCCACCGCCCTCCGCACACCTTCCCACAGCCGGTCGCGCAGGGCCGTCACCCGGATCTCCTCTTCTGCCATGTGGCGCGTCCGCAGCTCGACGGCCTTGCCGAACCCGACAATGCCAGGCACGTGCTCGGTCCCGGCCCGCCGCCGGCGCTCGTGGTCACCGCCGTGCTGGACGGACACCATGCGGGTCCCCTTGCCGACGTAGAGCGCGCCGATGCCCTTGGGTCCGTAGATCTTGTGCGCCGACATCGACATGAGGGTGATCCCGGACTCCCGCGGCGGCAGCGTGAATCTTGCCGAACGTCTGCACGCCGTCCGCGTGGAGCGGGATGCCGCGCTCGGTGGCGATCCGCCCGATCTCCCGGATCGGCATCAGCGTGCCGCTCTCGCTGTTCGCCGTCTGGATCGAGATCAGGATCGTGTCCGGCCGGAGCGCGTGCCGCACGTCGTCCGGATCCACCAGCCCCTCACCATCGACCGGCAGGTAGGTCACCGGGTGGCCGATCTTCTCCAGCGCCTGGCAGGTGCGCAGCAGGGCGTGATGCTCGACCACGGTCGTGACGATGTGGCCTCCCGGCCGGGCGCCCGCGACGCCCTTGACGGCCAGGTTGTCCGACTCCGTGCCGCCGGACGTGAACACGATCTCCTCCGGCGTGACGCCGAGGAAGCGCGCGATGCTCTCGCGCGCGACGTCGATGCCGTCCCGAGCCTCCCGTCCGAAGCCGTGGATGCTGGAGGCGTTGCCGAAGCGCTCGGAGAAGTACGGCATCATCGCCGCCAGGACATCAGGGTGGACGGGCGTGGAGGCATTGTGGTCGAGATAGACGCGTCGCATGACGTTCCTCACCTCGTGATGCGGCCGGCCCGCCTGTCCGCGAGCGCCGTCGAGGGCTCCACGCGTTGACAGTGTGCCGACCGGATGCTAGCGTTAACGCGCAATGAGCGGCGAGGTCGCGAGCCAGGATCTGCGCGGCCGCAAGCTCGGGATGCTCCTCTCCACCGGACCCTCGGCACCCCAACCTCGAGACCGGTCTCGGTCTCGCTCGCGCACGCGGCCCTGGACCGCGGGTGGACCTGTACCTCTACCTGGTCGACGACGGCGTGCGCAACATCGACGACGAGCGCGTGCTCGAGCTCGGCCGCCGCGGCGCGAAGCTCTTCGCGTGTGCGCCTACGGCTGCCAGCGGCGGCGCCTGCCCATCACCGACAAGGCGACGTACTGCGGACTGGTCGTCCTCACCGATCTCATCAACGGAACCGAGCGCTTCGTCGCGCTCAACTGACCCGCCCGCAGATCGGCCGACGACGCCCATGACGACCGAGACCGAACGTCCCCGTCCTCGTCGCCGTGTCGGTCGACCCCGAGACGTCTCACCGCGCGAACGAGGCCGTGCGCATCGCCCTCGGCATCCTCGCGGGCGAGAACGCCGTGACGATCGCGCTCCTGGGCGCCGGGCGCGAAGGTCCTCGACGCCGACGTCGAGGACTACGTGGACGGGGAGGATCTCCTGCGGCACCTGGGCACGCTCAAGAAGCTCGGCCAGGCCTTCCACGTCGAGCGGAGCGCCATGCGGTCCGGACCACGGGTGGAACCCGCTCGGGCTCGAGCTGGTGCCGATCGACCGGGCGGAGCTCGCCGCGCCTCCTCGCCGGAAGCCGCCGGGCGCTCGTCTTCTAGACGACCGTGCCGCACATCCTGCACCTGGTCAAGGATCCGGAGAACTCGACCGCGCTCGATGTGATCCGCGCCCAGGCGAGCCGATCCGAGCACGCGGCTCTCGGTCGTGCTGATGCAGGACGCGGTCGCGGCTGACGCGAGACGCTGCCCGGCCAGGTCTACCGCCTGCGGGACGGTCACACCGCCCTCCCGGCCCAGGCCGCGCGCGGTCGCGATCAGCCCGGCCGAGCTACTCGACCTCGTCTTCGCGGCCGATTCCGTCGTCACCTGGTAGCGTCTCCCCCCTCACTGGTTCGCGCGGAACTCCTCGAGCCACGCCATCTGGATGGCCTCGAGCTTCCCTCCGGTCGACGCCTTCGGGTCGTCGGAGAACCCGGGCAGCTCGGTGACCCACCGATGGAGATCGGTGAACCGTACCGTCAGGGGATCGGTGTCCGGATAGCGCTCCGACGAGCGCGATCGCGATGTCCTCGGTGTCCTGCCACGTGATGCTCATGGCCCCCGTCACTCCACGATGTCGACGACCACGTCGCCCTGCACGATCGCCTGGCAGCCGAGCCGCGAGTGGAGCGGTCAGCCCGGTCGCGGTGTCCAGGCGGTCCTCCTCGTCCGGCTCCATCGGCGACAGGTTCTCCTCGCCCTGGCGGACGACCACGTGGCAGGTCGTGCAGGCGCAGTTGCCGCCGCAGTTGTGGTCCATCCGGACGCCGTGGTGCAAGCGCGATGTCGAGGAGCGACCCAGGCTTCCCGTGGTCGCCGTACGGGAAGTCCTTGTCGTCGACTTCCACTGGTGACGTTCGCCGGCTTGAACGTGACCCGGTAGCGCGCCATCGTCAGCGCGCCTCCCCCGCCGGCAGGTCGGCCACCCGCCGGTCCCGAAGCGCAGTCTCGAAGCGCGGAGTCCATCAGTCGCTCGGCGAGCTGCTGCGTCTCGTGGTTCACGCGCTCCGTCGCCTCCCGGATCGCGCCGGCGTCCTCGTGCCTGGCGCGCGCCCGCGAGCGCGCGCAACGGCCTCGCGGATCCTCGTCGCCTCCTCGCTGCCCAGGAACTCTGCCCCCTGCACCAGCGCCTTCTCGGTCGCGCGCAGCACGGTGTCGGCCTCGTTCCGCGCGTCGATCAGCCCGCGCGCCCGGACGTCGGCCTCCGCGTGCTCGAGCGACTCCGTCGATCATCCGCTCGACCTCGGTCTCGCTGAGCCCGTAGGTGGGCCGCACCTCGATCGGACGCCTGCAGTCCCGCTCCGGGTCTCCTTCGCGGTCACGCTGAGGATGCCGTTGGCGTCGATCAGGAAGCGTGACCTCGATGCGCGGCAGTCCCGCCGGCATGGGCGGGATCCCCGGAGATCGAAGCGGGCAGGCTGCGGTTGTCCTTCGGCGAGATCCCGCTCGCCCTGCACCACGTGCATGTCCACGACGCGACTGCCCGTCCGACCGACGGTCGTGAACCCCTCGTTGCGCGGACGTCGGGATCGTCGTGTTCGCGGGGATCAGCACGCTCACCGCGCCGCCCAGGGTCTCGATGCCGAGCGACAGCGGGCGTGACGTCGAGGAGCAGCATGTGGTGTCGTCCCGCCGGCGAGAGATGTCCGCCTGGACGGCGGCGCCGAGGGCCACGACCTCGTCGGGGTTCAGCTCGGAGTGCGGGCATCGCGTCCGAACAGCTCCTCGCACCCGCCGCCGCACCAGCGGCGATCGGCGTGGCGCCGCCGACCAGGACGACCTCGTCGATGCCGGTCGAGGCCAGGCGCCGCGTCGGCGAGGCCAGCCGGCAGGGCCGAGCGTCCGCGATCACGATCGGGTCGATCACCGACTCGAGCTCGGCCCGCGTGAGCTCCCGGCGGTAGTCAGGCCGCGCTGCGGCAGCGGCAGCGTGAGCACCGTGTCCGTTCCTCGCCGGACAGAAGGATCGCGCGCCGCCTCGACGCCGAGCGCGCATCTCCTGAGCGTCGTCCGCCTCGCCGGCGACGATCGACGTCCGTGCCGAGCCCGCAAGCTCGTCCACCACGAGTCGACCAGGGCGCGGTCGAAGTCGTCCCCGCCCAGATGGGTGTCGCCGTTGGTCGCCAGCACCTCGAAGATGCCGTCCGTTGAGCTTCAGGATCGAGACGTCGAACGTCCCGCCGCCCAGGTCGTAGACCGCGATCACGCCTTCCTTCCGTCCGCTGGAGCCCGTACGCGAGCGCAGGCCGCCGTCGGCTCGTTGACGATCCGCAGCACGTCGAGGCCGGCGATGCGGCCCGCGTCCTTCGTGGCCTGTCGCTGGGCGTCGTTGAAGTAGGCCGGGACGGTGATGACCGCCTTCTCCGACCGGGCGGCCGAGGTGGCGCCTCCGCGCGCACGCTTGAGCTCGCGGAGAATGAGCGCCGAGACCTCGGGCGGCGTGAGCTCCCGGTCGCCGATCCGGATGCCGCACGATCTCCTGGCTCGGGGTGACGTGGAAGGGAAGTACCGCAGCTCCTCGCGAGACGTCCTCGAAGCCCTTCCCATGAACCGCTTCACCGAGTACACCGCGCGCTCCGCGTTGCGCACGAGCATCCGGCGTGCCGCGTCGCCCACCACCGAGCCCGTCGGTCCGAAGGCCACCACCGAGGGCACGAGATCCGCGGCCCTCCGCGTCCCGGATCACCTGCGGCACGCCCCGGTCCATGTAAGCGACCAGGCTGTTCGGTGGTCCCGAGATCGATCCCGACCACCAGATCCTTCGCGTGGCCGCGTCGGCCCGCGCTCCCGGGGCCACGCCGATCGTCAGATCCGTTCATCAGTCCGTCGGTCCTCCATCACTGTCTGGACGGCCAGCGCGGCGCCGAGGTCGCGCAAGACCGTCCTGAGATATGCGCGTGTCGCGAGGACGTCCCGCATCTGGCCGAGCAGCCGCCGGCGGGTCGCACTCGTCCCCGGCGTCCCACGCCGGGAAGCACGCCGTCAGCTCCCGTCTCGGCTCCGGTCCGCCGCGCCTGCGAGCTCCGCCTCGCGCGTTCTCCAGACGGGCTCGGAGCGCGGGCGCCTCGTCGGGTCCGCCGTCTGCGAGCTCCATCCGCGCCTCCTGGAGCTCCATGATCTCCTCGAAGAGGTCGGCAGGCGGCTTGGCCTGCCCGCCGTCTCAAGTCCCATCCTCGAGCTCCAGGCAGGTACTCGACGCGGCTGACCGGGCTCCGGAGCGCACGGTACGCGGCGTTCACGGCCGCGGACGCCTCGAGGCTGATCGCCTGCTCCTCCGGGGACCGCAGGCGGAAGAGTCCGGGTGGAGACGCCGGTTGAGATCGTGGAAGCGACGCTCGAGGTCGGCCCGATCAGTCCCAGCTGGCGCTCGAGCCCCAGGACCGTCCAGTGATCGCTCCCGCGGAACAGCTGGAGCCGGCCGCACTCCGGGCAGATGCTCCCGTCGCGCGCGACCACTCTCGCACCCCGCAGCATTTCGAGCTGTCCCGCTCGGTCACCATCTCCGCTGTCGATCCCCCAAACACCAACCGGGCCTCGGAGGAGGCCCGGTCAGAATCACTGTCCGCTCCGTCCTCGAGTCAGGTCGGGATGCCGCTGCCCCGCCCTCGTGTCAGAAAAGCTCAGGCCGTGAACGACGTGCCGCAGCCGCAGCTCGACTTCGCGTTGGGGTTGACGAACGGTGACCCCCGGTCAGTCCCTGGGTGACGTAGTCCAGCGTCGTCCCGTTCAGATAGAGGTAGCTCTTGACGTCCACGACAACCTTCACCCCTTCGACCCTCGAACTGCTTGTCGTGCTTGCGCAGCTCGCTGTCGAACGCTGGAGGTCGTAGGTCATGCCCGAGCAGCCGCCGCCCCGCACGCCCATTCGCGAGGAAGGCGTTGTCGAGCTTCTGGCGTCGTCATCAGCTCCTTGACCCGGTTGACCGCCGCCGGCGTCATCGACACCGCCATGCGTCGTCCGTCCTCCCGTTTACTGGTCTACCGCCCGCTACTTCTGACGCCTCGGCCGTCAGCGCCTGCTTCTCGGCCCACTTCTCCTGGAGTCCCGGATGGCGGCCCTGATCGCGTCCTCGGCCAGCACCGAGCAGTGGATCTTGACCGGCGGCAGCTTCAGCTCGTTCACGATGTCCGTGTTCTTGATCTTGGCGCGCCTCGTCGACGCGTCTTGCCCTTGAGCCACTCGGTGGCCAGGCTCGAGCTGGCGATGGCGGAGCCGCAGCCGAAGGTCTTGAACTTGGCGTCCTCGATGACGCCGGTCGTCCAGGTTGACCTTGATCTGCAGCTTCATCACGTCGCCGCACTCGGGCGCGCCGACGAGTCCGGTCCCCAAGCCCGGGGTGTCCTTGCCGAAGGACCCGACGTTCCGGGGATTGCTGTAGTGGTCGATCACCTTGTCGCTGTAGGCCATGCGGCGGCGTTCTCCTTTACTCGGCCTTCCACTGGATGGACTTGCAGGTCCACGCCTTCCTTCGCAAGCTCGTAGAGGGGCGACATCTCCGCGGAGCTTCTTCACCACCTCGATCGTCCGATCGCCGACGAAGTCCACTTCCTCCTCGGTCGAGAACCGGTGCAGCCCGATACCGGATCGAGGAGTGCGCGAGGTCGGCGCCGACGCCGAGCGCCTGAATCACGTACGACGGCTCCAGGGTCGACGAGGTGCAGGCCGACCCGGACGACAGCGCGACCTCCCTTGTTGAGCCCCATGAGGATCGACTCGCCCTCGACGTAGGCGAAGGAGATGTTGAGCGTGTGCGGCAGCCGCCGCTCCGGATGGCCGTTCAGGTACGCCTCGTCCACCGGACGAGAGATCGGTCCTGCAGCCGGTCCCGGAGCTGGGACAGCCGCGCCGCCTCTTCGGACATGACCTCGCGGCAGATCTCGGCGGCCTGGCCGAAGCCGACCGCCAGGGCCACCGGCACCGTGCCGGAGCGCGCGCCTCGCTCGTGGCCGCCGCCGTCGATCATGGGCGCGAGGCGCACCCGCGGATTGCGCCGCCGCACGTACAGCGCGCCGATGCCCTTCGGGCCGTAGATCTTGTGCGCCGTGCAGGACAGGAGGTCGATGCCCATCTTCTCGACGTCGACCGGGATCTTGCCGACGCGCCTCGGTCGCGTCGGTGTGGAAGAGGACGCCCCGCTCCTTCGCGATCTTGCTGAGCTCCTGGATGGCCTGGATGGTCCCGATCTCGTTGTTGGCGAGCATGATGGACACGAGCATCGGTCTGGTCGGTGATGCGCCTGCGCGAAGCCGCATCGGGATCGACGACGCCCATCGCGTCAACCGGCAGGTACGTCACCTGCGCCAGCCCCTGCTTCTCGAGCCGCCGGCAGGGGTCGAGGACGGCGCGCTGCTCCGTCACCGTGGTGACGATGTGGTCGCCCTTCTCCCGGTACATCTCCACGACGCCCTTGATCGCCAGGTTGTCCGCCTCGGTCCCGCCGGAGGTCCAGACGAGCTCCTTGGGATCGCGCGCGCCGATCAGCCGCGCCAGCTGCTCGCGGGCCCGCTCCATGCCCCCTTCCGCCTCCCAGCCGAAGGAGTGGTTGCGGCTGCCGGGATGCCCGAACTTCTCCGTGAAGTACGGGATCATCGCCTCGAGCACCCGCGGATCGACGGGCGTCGTCGAGTTGCTGTCCATGAAGATCGGGAACCTCACCGCCATGCGCCGTCTCCTCAGTGTCCGCGTTGCGACGAGCCTCGACGCGACGGGCGCCGGCTCGCTCAGGGTATTCATCGTCTCCAGGGTCATCGGTCTCCAGGAAGCGCTCGATGCCGGTCTGGATCGCCAGCACGGGCCGCCGGATGTTGCAGCGCTCGAGCTGCGGACACTGCATCGTGCGGTAGCAGCTCACCAGGCCGAGCGGTCCCTCGATGGCGTGGAGCACCTCGCTCACGCGGATGCTGGCTCGGATCCCGGCGCGAGGACGTATCCCCCTTGGGGCCGTTGACGCTCGCGATCAGCTTGCCCTTGGCTGAGCCGCTGGAGGATCTTGGCCAGGAGCTCCGCCGGGATGCCGAGGTCCTCCGCGATCCGCTTGGTGTTGACCACGCCGTCCTGCTGATGGAAGGCGATGTAGTGCACCGCCATCAGCCCGTAGTCCGCCTTCTTGCTGAACCTTAGCACCGACCCTCCAGGTCGCCGACCGTATTCGGTCGGATATAAAGATGCCATCCGCGCCCCGGGCCTGTCAAGGGCCAGAACAGCCTGAAATCACCGCCAGATTAGCCAAGACTAGGCTGTCGCGGAGGGTCGCGCGAGGCTTCCGCAGCGTCACGATCGACAGCTGACCGGACGGCGGTGAGCTGGACGTCAGCGGTCGGACACTCGTCGGGCGCCTCCGCCGCCAGCGAGGTCAGCCTCGCGAGGGCTCCAGCGAGCCGGCCTCGCGGAGGATGCGGGCCGCCTCCTCAGGAAGCATGTCGGTCACGGCGATCCCGGCCACCCACATGGCCCGCTCCGGGTAGACCAGGATCTCCAGGTGCCAGTGGTAGTCCCGCTCGATGGTGTCCCACTCTCCCTGCACGATCTTCACCGCCAGGTTCGGCGCGGTGTGGAAGCGTGAGGCGGTACGAGGGGTCCCCGATCGCCTTGACGAGAAGGCCGGTCAGGCTCTTCAGCAACGCGCGCGAGATCCGCCACCTCGTCCGGCGTGATCGCCTCGAACGCGCTCTCGTGGCGGCGCGGGAGCACTCGGAGCTCGAACGGGCACCCGGGCCGCGTACGGCACGAAGGCCGCGAAATGCGAGGTCGTCTGGAGCAGCCGGTCCCCGGACGCGGCCTCCTCGCGGATCGTGTCGCAGAACACGCAGCGGCGCTTGTAGGCATAGTACTCCCGCGCCTGGGTGAGCTCGGTCCGGAGGTCGTCGAAGACGATCGGCGCGCCCAGGATCCGGCTGTAGGGATGCCGGATCACGGAGCCGGGCTTCCCGTACCGCCGGGTCACCACCACGTTCCGGATCTTCAAGTCCCGCTTCAGGTCCTTCACGCGGTCCCGGTACATCCACAGGATCCGCTCGAGCTGCACCTCGTCGGCGTCCTGGAGCGTCATGTCGTGGTCGGGGCTCTCCACGACGATCTCACTGGCGCCGCGCGCCGAGATCCGGTCGAACATCCCGATGCCCTCGCGGACCAGATCCTCCTCGAGGAAGAAGTAGGGATCCCGCTCGGGAATGACCCGGACCTCCCAGTCGCTCAGGCCCCTCGCCGCGGGCGGGCGGTAGGCCGCGATCTCGGTGGCGCGAGATGCTCGTTGCCCGGGCAGAAGGGACACACGTCACGAACGGCTCCCCGCCGTGAGCTCACGCCGGGGCCGGACGAGCACCCACTTCCCGGTCGCTGGATCCTTCCTCAGCTCACCCGGCATGAACGGCCGGCCCCCTATGACAAAATATCAATCTCAACGCCAGGATAAGTTCGCGTGTTCGAGCTTGTCAAGGAATGCCCCTGCACGTGCATCGCGAGTGTCCAAGTCTCTCGACGTTCCCCGAGGCAACGCTTGGCCTCGGATCTAGGCGAGAGCCGCCGACCTGAGTCGACGCCGATTCGCTGACCCTGGCAGATGGGCGTATCGGATTGACCGGGGCCGGTCCGCTTGACAGCCCAGGCTCGATCGCATAATGCCCGACTGATACAAGTGCCATTCGGGCGTGATCAGTGATGTGACGCGCGCCAAGGGGACTGGCAGCCGATCCGATGGCCGAGACCGACAGGGTCCTCTCGGGTTGACCGCTTGGTGGATGGCACGGGCCGTTCCCCGTTGAGCGCGCATCTCGTCGTCAGTCCAAGGCGAGCGCATCGTCGCGGTGGGCCCCGCCGGTCGAGTGCGACGAGGGGCTTCCCGACGCGTCGCGGCGGCTGTCGTACTCCGGCTGCACCCTCCTCCCGGGCCTCGTGGACTCTCACGTCCATCTCACCTTCCCAGTGCGAGCCCGGATCCCCTTCAAGCAACTCCAGGAAGACAGCGACCTACGCCCTGGTTGACGGGCGCGCCAACGCGCGCGCGGCCCTCCTGGCTGGGGGTGACGACCGTGCGCGCACCTCGGTGCCCGGGGTCGCTCACGTCGAGCTCCCGCGACGCGATGCTGCCCGGCGTGCTGCCGGACCGCGCGTCCTGGCGGTGGGCCGACCGATCACCTCGCCCGGCGGGCACCGCCACTTCCTCGGCGGGGTGGCCCGCGGCGTCGACGGGGCCTCCGCGCCTGGCCGAGAGCTCATCGAGCAGGGGGTCGACGCCATCAAGGTCATGGGCACGGGCGGCAACATGACCGAGAGCTCCGGACCCTCTCCAGGCGCAGTTCTCGGTGGCGGAGCTCCGCGAGATCGTGAGGTCGCGCCGGCGCCGCGGGCCGCCGGGTCACGATCCACGCGCGCGGCGTCGACGGGTATGCGGCGCGCGGTGGAGGCGGGCGTCAACGGCATCGAGCATGCGAGATGGAGGTGGCGCCCGGTCAGTGGGGCTTGACGACCGGCTGGCGCGCCATGGCGCAGCAGGGGATCACGGCGGCCCCGACGCTCGCGGCGAGCTTCCGGGCGTCTCAGGCCAAGGCGGCGGGGGCCAAGGTGGGGCTTCGCGAGGGCATGGTGCCGATTCCAGTGCGGCAGCAGAACGCCCGGCGTCTGCGCGAGGAGGGATCAGGGTCGTGGTGGGCACGGATGCCGGAGCGGCGCTCGCTCGCTTCGACGAGGCGGTCCACGTGGGAGCTCGAGCTCCCTGGTCGGCGCCGGCTGGACTCCGCTCGAGGCGATCGAGGCCGGCACACGGGGCGCGGCGGCGGCGCCATCGGAATCGAGCCGGAGCAGGTCGGCACCATCGAGCCCGGCAAGGTGGCGGACCTCATCGTCGTTCGAGGCGATCCCAGCCGGAGCATCAGCGACGTCCGTCAGCCGTGGGCAGTGTTCCAGAGGGGGCGACCCGTCGCCAGTGGCGGACAGCTGCTCGACGACGGCCGGCCCTCCCGGCCCCTCGGCGACATCGCCGAGCGACGCTCGCTCTGGGACCGACTGGGGTGAGGCGCTCGACCGTGGCTGGCGCGGCGGGAACAGCTTCGCTCAGAGCCTCCGCCGCCCTCAGGAGCGGACGGGCGCCGGGCCTCCGCCTACCAGCGCACTTCAGGCGAAGCCATCCTGGCGGGAACCCTCCGTCCCCTGGAGCGGATCACCGAGGCCGACGTGGCCGCCCGGCTCGGCCTGAGCCGGACGCCGGGTGCGCGAGGCGTTCGGCCTGTTGGCCTCCGAGGGGTTGATCACCGTCATCCCCAGCGCGGAAGCTTCGCCTCTCCCGGGCTGCGGATCGACTTTGCGACATCCTGAGATCTACCAGGTCCGGACCGCCGCTCAGGGTGCATGTGGCGGCCCCGCGTCGCGGCCGAGACCATCTGACGACACGAAGAGCTGGCCCGGCTGCGATCGGCTCGTCGAGGTCGAGGCCGCCGGCCGGGGCACGCGATCGGCCAGGGAATCTGCTCGACGCGAACGCCGAGTTCCATCGCATCATCATCGAGTGCGTTTCGGACCTCCGCCTCCAGGCCCTCATCGTGACCAGCTGCGGGACCGGTGCACCTGGGCGCGTGACTGTCGGCCATCCACGCCCGGCCACGCCTGGAAGAGACCTGGAAGGGAGCATGCGGGCTGGTCGCGGCGCGCTCGAGCGCGAGATCGGCAACGACCGAGGCGGAGCAGGTCATGCGGAAGCATCTGGAAAAGGCTCGAGCCAGCACCTCGGGACTGGATGCTGCACCGGTCACCCCGGTGAATCTGGCTGGCCGCGAAGCCTGAGGTGGCCTCACGCTTTTGGCTGCGCGGCAGAGATGAGTCCGTGCAGGTTGGCCGCTTCGTGACGGCTACCGGCGCACCCGGACCTCGATCCGGAAGCCGGTCGAGCGGGCTCCACGCCGGACGAAGGGCTCCGAGCAGATCAAGCTTGCGCGGACCAGATGGGCATGGAAACCATCTGGTTCCCGAGCACCACTTCACCGGCAACCTCTGCTTCGCCCGCCGCTGCTCCCGAGCTGTCGTGATTGCCGGCGCACCGCCGCGTTGCACGCGCCCGCCGCCGGGACCGCGGTGATCGTCACCCCGGTACTACCACCCTTTGATCGTCGGGAGTAGGTGGCGCTGGCTGACCAGTCACCGGGGCCGGGCTTCGACATCGGGTTCAGGCGAGCAACTACAAATGCAGTACGCCCGCCTGCGACCGAAGAGGCCGAGGCGCGGACCAGCAGGGAGGCGCTCAGATCATCACACATCTCTCAGAGGTGTAGTGGGGACGAAGCCGGAATCTTGCATTCGTATCACGGAAGGAGAATGTGACCAGTTCGATCCACGTAACGGCGGTTCCGACGTGCTACCGGCCTGCCGCCGACCTGGATGCCGGCCTGCCCCGACAGCATCACTTCCGCCACCAGTACAGCATCGGCGTCGCGTTGACGGCGCAGCACGCGAAGCCGGTCACGCGTGGCTCAGGGACGATGCGAAACTCTTCAGCGTTATCTGCCAGGATGCTGGAAAATTGCCCGCGCCGCGCGCTACACGGCGCGAGGTGCTTTGGTGGGCGGCGCGAGCAAGGCGACCCTCAGGCGACCGACTATATCTGGAAAAACCCGTCGCCCGTGGCACCTTCACTGAGACTCGCGCCGACCGTCCGGCGCGGACACCGAGCTGCGGCCGCTGCCCGGCGGCTATCAGATGTCCACCGGGGGCTCATCTCACGGGAGCATCATCTGACGATGCGCCGGGGCGATGCGTGGGACAGATCCCGCCAGTACGGGCGCTGGGCGCGGCGCGCGTTCGTCGTGCATACATGGACGTCAGTCAGCCCCCCAGGCCGAAGTCCACCGCCAGCTCCCTCGAGCTCTTCGCGGGCGTGTGCCACTTCGCGGACGATCAAGCCAGCGCCGCGACCTCGGCCACTGGTGGGCCGCTCGCAGGACGCCCCTCGCCGCGCCAGAGCCGCCGCTCCTGATCGACACGAGCGAGCGCCAGGGCGGCTGGGTCACGTGGAAGCACCGGGTGGATCCGAGCACTTCGATCGCGCGTCGTCAACGGCCGCCGTCGACAGAGCTACATCTTCGACTTCTCGACCAGCGAAGGTCCCGTGCGCACGCCGACGGGTCGATCGGCAACGACGGCGGCTCCGGCTGGTCTCCGTACCTGCCACCTGCCCCGACTGCGGCCGTCGGTGGTCGCCCTGTTCCGGCGATAACGGTGGATCGAGCGCGCATCCGACGCGGGAGGACTTTCGCGGCGCATGCGCGCGAGGCTCCGATGGCGCTACGAAAACGTCACAACCGGAAGCCATGCCCGCCGGGGATTCCGCCCCTGAGCCAGGCTCCGCACGTTCCCGGGAGGAGATGACCAATGGCCACGCTCCAGGAGTATCGCGCCGCCGCGGGACAGGCCGCTGCCGCCGCGCGTGTTCAGCGCGCCACAAGCGCCAAGAGCCCGACAGGAGCTGGCGCCGGACCTCGGTCGCATCGCACGACGAGGTCCTATTCGGCTCGAGCCGTCCGGCACGGGCTCGCAGCATGATCACGATCGCCCATGGCGAGCGCTCCGGACGTGAGCGGGCTGAAGGCCCACATCCGCGAGGGGGCTGAACGTCAGGCTCCACCCGAGCAGATCGTCGAAGATCATCCTCCAGCTCGCGTTCTACGCGGGGCAGCCGACGCACGCCGGATTTCGAGGCCGCCAGGAGGTATTCGGTCAGCTCGACGCCGCCGGCGCTTGCGAAGGCTCGCGGCACCGCGCCCCCACGACGGCGATGCAGAATTGATCGCCGGCTCCTGCCTGCTGCGGCGCAACGAGGCCATACACCGCCATCCACGGCGGCGCTGGCACGGGTCGAGTCCTCTCGACCGGCTCGGCGCGCGCCGGCCTGTGCGGGTCGACTGAGATGGCGAGGCGAGAGCGACGATTGTCCGGGAAGGCGACCGCAGTGCCGGTTCGGTCACGCCGTGCTCCTGAGCCTGCGATCGTGACGTTCACCGCGCCCTCGCGGGGACTGCGGCGGCGCGCAGGCGCGCCCGCGCGAGGAGGCACGCTCCGAATAGGCTGGATACCGGCTGCCCAGACGCTCGACCCGCACTACTCGGTCTATGGCGGGGTTCTCCGAACGGTACGTGTGCTACATGGTCTTCAACGCGCTCGTCGCCCCCGACAAGGGGTTCAACGTGGTCCCCGAGCTGGCGCGCTGCCGTAACCGGGTCCCCGGACGGGAAGCGAGGTGACGTTCCAGCTCCAGCGCGGGGTGAAGTTCCGTCGACGGCACCGAGCTGCCCGACGCCGAGGCGGTGAAGCGGAACATCAGAAGCGCAACCTCGATCCCCAGAACAGCACGCCGCAGCGGGCCCCCGCTCGAGCCGGCGATCGCGTCGTCGGTCACGGTCGTCGACGCCGAACACGGTCGCGATCGACCTGAAGAAGCCGTTCGCTCCGCTGCTGCGCGGCCCTCGCCGAGCGCCCCGGCATCATCGTGTCGCCGCGTCCGCGGCCCGAAGCAGATGGGCCAGGACTTTGGCCAGCGCCCGGTCGGCACCGGTCCCTTCAGAAGCTGCAAGTGGAGTGGTTGCGGACTCGCAGGTCACGCTGGAGCGGGTTTCCGGACTACCGGGGAGAGGGCAAGCCGCATCTCGACCGGAGTGATCTTCCGTGGTCGTCCGGATCCGACCGTCCGGCTCTGCCATGGTCCGGACGCGGGAGAGGCCGAGCATCGCCACCGACGTCGACGCGAAGGACATCCCCGCATCCGCAACCGGGGCATCGCTGCGGATCTCGGAGATGAAGCCGGCGGCCCGGTGGACGCGGCGCTGCAGTGGCGCGTCGACGAGCCACCCTTCAACAGCTAAGGCCCTCCGGCGAGGCGTCGCGCTGGCGATCGACCGGAACGAGATCCGGGACGTGCTGCTCCGAGGCTTCGGAGGCACGCCGAGGGCCGGTCAGCTAACCCGGCCTGTCGGGTCGGACTCGGCCTTCAGAGCTCGACCTGGAGCTGGCCAAGAAGCTCGCCGAGGCGGGCCACCCCAACGGGTTCGGGCGAGAATTCGTGGTCGAGAACACACCGCAGTGGATCCGGCAGACGGAGCTCCTGCAGGCCCAGCTCCAGAAGATCAACGTGTCGCTGGACGTCGAGCCGGTCAACCCGGCCGACGCCACCTCGCGCATCGTGCGAAGAAGACGAACTGGACCCATACCCGCTGGGCCCAGCAGGCGGATCAGACACGGGCTCCCTGTGCATCCTGTTCCACAGCAAGGGAACGCGAACACGACCAGGGTACAGCAATCCCAAGGTCGACGAGCTGCTGGACCAGGCGTCCGCGATCTGGGTGGAGCGCCGGCGGCTGTACTAGCAAGCGGACCGGCTGATCACCGACGACGTGCCCTGCGTGTTCCCGAACTCACGGCGGAGTTCGCCGTCATGGGCCGGAAGGTCCAGAACCTGGAGCTGGATCCCGGACCTCATCCGCGCTTCCGCGACCTCCGGCTCGAAGTAGCGGCCCCGATGGCGAGCGGGGCGGCGGGAACTCCCAGCCCCGTGAGCGCCGCTGGCGGTGCGGAAGGCGCGCTGTGGGTCTTGATCCTCCACGCACCGCGGCGATGGGCTCTCCATCCTCTTCCTGACCGCGCTCATCTTCGTCTGATGCAGGCGGTGTTCAGGGGACCCCGTGGTCGCCATGCTGGGTCGCGACGCCGATCCGGACACAATCGCGCGGCTCCGCCAGAACCTCGGCCTCAACCGGCCCGTCTACGTCCAGTACCTGGACTGGCTGGGCCGGCTCACCCGGCGACTGGGGACGCGCTCGTTCCGCACGGGTCAGCCGGTGCCTCTCGGCCATCACGACCCGCATCCCGCTGAGCCTCGAGCTCGCCTTCCTGTCGCTGCTCCGTGGCGCGGTACTCGGCCCTGGTGCTGGGAACGTGGACCGCCGTCCGCCCGCGCACGTGCGGACGGCGTGCGTGGCCTGGCATGACGGCCTTCGGCACGGCGATGCCGAACTTCTGGATCGCCATCCGCCTGATCCTGCTGTTCGCGCTCCACCTCCGGATCTCTCCCGTCGTCCGGCAGCGTCTCGCTGGTGGATGACCCGTGGGGCACGTCCGCGCCATGCCGCTCCCGACCGTGACCCCCAGCGCGGCCTTCCTCTGCAGCCTGACGCGTGCCTGGATCACGCGCCAAGATGCTAGAGGCCCTCAGCACGACGACGTCCGCACGGCCCGCGCCAAGGGCCTGCGAGAGCTGCGCGTCGTGGGACTCCATGCGCTGCGCAACTCCGTCCCTGCCGGTCCTGAGCATCACTCGCGGTGAGCATGTCGCGACTCTTCGGAGGCGCCGTCGTGACTGGAGACGATCTTCGCGCTCCCGGGAGTGGGGATCCTGCTGGTCGGCTTCACATCCTCGGCCGGGACTTCCCGGTCGTTCGGGGAATCATCGTCCTCACCACGGTCGGCGTGTTCACGATCCAACGCTTCCTCATCGAGATCGCCTACGCGGTCGTCGACCCGCGGAGTGCGGTATCGGTAGGTCCGCCGCGCCGATCTGGATCGGATATGCACATCGTCGGGCTGGCGCTGCTCTGCGCGGCCTTCGGGCGCCAGGTCGCGCCTTACGATCCCCCCGCGGTACAACCCCGGGACACGCTCGCCAGCCCGAGCGCCCAGCATCTGCTCGGCACCGATCCTCTCGGCCGAGACGTGTTCAGCCAGATCATCGGCGGCGCTCGCATCTCCATGGTCGTCGGTCTGCTCTCGGTGGCCGCCGGCATGGCGGCCGGAACGACGGTCGGGCTCGTGGCGGGCCTGGTGCCCGGTCGGGCAGCCGGCGTGCTCATGCGCGGCATGCGCCCTCCTGGTCTTCCCTCGCTGGTGCTCGCCTTGACCATCACGGCGTTCCTCGGCGCGAGCCTCTGGAACGTCATCGGCGCGCTGGCCGTCACCTTCATCCCCACCTTCGCCTTCCTCGTGCGCGGAGAGGTGCTGACCCTCGCCACCCGGGATTTCGTGACGGCGGCACAAGCCTCCGGGGCCGCGCGGTATCGCGTGATGTGGTGGCACTTGCTGCCGAACCTGAGCGACGTGCTGCTGGTCCAGTCGTCGTTCGGGATCGGCACCGCCATCCCTGACCGAGGCCAGCTTGAGCTTCCTGGGGCTGGGCGTCCCGCCGCCCGCGCTGTCCTGGGGTCGCATGCTGCGCGAGGGCTATTCGTTCATTCTCCAGGCTCCTGGCTTTCGCTCGCGGCCGGTAGCGCGATCTTCCTGATCGCCCTGG
>ERZ1370068.9800-contig-8551_pt1 | contig 47096 bp, 65 predicted proteins | sample MGYA00561227_ERZ1370068 | MGnify/ENA primary metagenome ERZ1370068 (study PRJEB38410, sample SAMEA6850437) | metagenome | study: Metagenomic assessment of the ecological functions of the soil: analysis of the soil microbiota associated with the... | reverse complement strand
GAGGAGGCAGAGCATCACCTCATCGGCTCTCGTCGCGCATCCAAGTAGGCGATCGGATGCAGGTACGCCATAGTCGGCTGGTTTCCGTTCATCGGCCAGGTCGCCTTCCTCGGTCGGGGGCGTCAGCCGCCCACTGGCGACCAGGTTGACCACGGGTCGTGGAGGAGAGGTACGGAGTTGGGCCACCGGGAGCCTGTGGTTTGGTCACCTCGACGGTCTCAGCCGCTTCCTGACGTGGCAGTGAGGTAAAGCGGCTCGCGTTGCCGCAGCTCCTCACCCCCTATCTGCTCCATGTGCTACATCGCCCGTTCGGCGCCGCCGTTCTGCACGTTGATCCTCCTCGACCCGGGTGCGGCGAGTGCAAGTCGTGCGGTGACGGAGAGGGCGTGACGCGCCGATGGCGCTGACCGCCTCTGCGGCGGAGGCGGTCAGCAAAAAGAACGGCGAAGACGGCAAGGCCGAAAGGTCTTTTTCAACGAGCGGCTGCCGTGAAGGTCACGGTTGCCGAGTAGCATGGTCGCGACAAAGAGCGGCAACGAGCAGAGAAGCCGATGTTCGTCGCCCAGAAGATTCTGCCGGTTGCACTCGCTGTGGACTTCGTTCCAACGGCTTCAGCGCTGTCGCCGGGGTTATCGGGATCGAACGAGTGCGCCAGCGGTGGATGCGCCCCGAGTGCTCCGCCGGTCGGTGGGGTCGCGGCGAGTGCCAGTGGAAGGTCGGTCGGGCGAAGGTGGTCCGAGCGACGGCGAGCGAGTAGCCGGCCGTGTTGTTGCTCGACACGGTGACCCGTTCGGGGAGCGGCGCCGGTCGATCGCCGGACGTGAACGTTCCGAAGCTGAGCGATGGATGGTCGAGTGACACGGCGAGGACGGAAGCCACGCTTAGGTCGACGTCTCACCGGAGCCACTCGGCCCGAGGGAAGGCGTGCCTCCACACAAGTGCGTGCGGGGGAAGCTGAGTTCGTGGCGCGGGCGTGGCCGCCGTGAAGTCGGTCGCATTGTCGTCCGTGTCGGTGCAACCGCCGTCCGCACGGAGCGCAGCCGTGGTGTTGGAAAGCGCCGCAGCCGAACCGGAGCCCTCGAAATCGCTCGCATCGCCGTAGCCGACGAAATCCTCGACGAGCCCCGAACAGCCGCCCGGCCGAGCGCCGCACGTGAGCGCGGCCGTGCCGGAGACGAGCGCAATCTTCCCGCTCGCCGCGCCGAGGTTGCTCGTTCCGGTCGCGTCCGCGGCGGAAGTGCGGCGCCGACGTCGGCGTTCGATGCCAGCTGGACCAGGTAGGAGCGGCCCGGGGCGATCGTTCCCGCAAGGGCGGTCGCTCTGCCACGTCGCTCCAGCAGCCGTGGCGTACTGCACCGCTCCAGCCCGCCAGGTCGACGGTGGCTGACCCGGCGTTGAAGAGCTCGACGTAATCGTTCCGGAAATGTGGCGCCCGCGTTTCCGCCGCCGCCGTAAACTCTGGCCCATCACGACATCCGCTGGCCCGGCGGCATCGGCTGCAGCAGGAAGCAGGAGGAGTACGCCGAGGATGACGAACAGCAGGACTCTTGACATGCGCACTCCGATCGTTGGAAAGGACCAGTGGCCTTCCGTCATAGATCGGAGCTGCAAGCCGAGCGAAAGGGGCACGTCAGGATTTCGGCGCGCTCACGGCGCGCTTCAGCTCGCAGTGAGGAGACGAGTGCGTCCCGGTGGCTTTCAGCGGAAGCGCCGGATGCCGACGATTCGGGATCCATAAGACGAGCTTCCCAACCTCACCACCTGCACGATTCGTGTGCCGTGGAGTGAGGCGCGTGTGGGACCAATTCTGACCGCGCCCGATGCCAGATGCCGACGCGCCCGAGCCCGAGAAGAAGAGCATCGTCGCCGGGCCTGCGTGCGTCGAACGTGCGACGCGCCGACCCGTGTCGAACAACGCGGCAGGAACTGGTGCGGGAGTGCGATGCCGAGCCGGCCGTACGTCCAGCAGACGAGGCCCCGAGCAGCCGAAGCCGCTCAGCGGCGAGGAGCCTCCCAGCGATAAGGGGACTCCGACTTCTTTGACGGCAATTGCGGCTGCGCGATCGCCGAGCGTTCGAGTCAGCCGCTCGTGGCCGTTCCCTGGCCAGGCGCGTGTTGCGCCGCCGCCGCGGGCGCGTCGCGCAGACCGGCAACCAGGTGCAGCAGGACAACGTCGCGGCGAAGGCGCACGTCAGCAGGCGGCTGCGGAGAGAGGTCGGCACGGGAGAGGGTGAACAACGGGCCGCGAAGAGAGAGCAGAAGGGCAGCCCTGGGCCTGTTCTTTGAGCGTCGCATCGTAATGAGGAAGACGGCTCTGTTCTGCCCCCTTTGGGGTGAGTGCCTTAGCAAATCTGCCACAACCAGCTTGCCGCTTCGGCTGGCTTCGTCTGGGACCGTGAAGGCTTTCAGTCCGGAACCAGGGCCTGAGATCGCGCGGACCGCGGGCGCCGATTTGCGAACTCTCAGGGCTAGTCCGCGCCGACGACCTTGAAGTTCTGGTCGACGAAGATGTGGTGCGGCCAGTTGACGCCGATGTTGTGGACCTCGTACTCGCCGTTGCTCAGCTTCACAACCCGGTCGACGATGCCTCCCGGGTAGGCGGCCAACGCAGCTTCAGTCGCCTTGTTCGCTGTCGTTCCGCTGACGATCGTCCCGGAGCCCTGACTGTAGCCCGCTGGGACCTGACCGACCTGCTTTGACGTGGACGGTGCGCCACGCTGGAAGGGGACCACCGCTGTCGCCGGGAAGTTGCAGATCCGGCGCTCACGTTCGGTTGCACGATGACCTGGCTGGCCGTGATGGTCGTTCCGTTCGTCGTTCCGAGCGCGAGGACGGTTTCGCCTCTTTTGACAGCACTCGCCGAGGTCGTCCTCGTCCCCTTCTTGTATGTCGTGGAGGAGACCTTCTTGACGGTCACCTTCTGACCGGCTGATGTCGTGAGTGTGAAACTCGACTTGGACACGCTTGCCGACCGTGCCGATCGATCCCCTGCAGCCGGTCCAGACCGAGCGTTGGATCCCGCGCGGCCGCGCAATGGGTTGCCCTGAGGTTGCCGAGGAGGACGAGGCTGTCGTCGCGTTGCCCGACCGTTGCCCGGCGGTTGCGCCGATGATGCCGTAGGCACCACCCCCGACCACGATGGACAGCGGCGACGAGAGCAATGGGCCGATTCAGTTTCTGGGAGAACATGAGAGTCCTTTCGTCGTGCTTAGCCCGCGGTTTACTGCGGTGGCCCGCTCGCGAGCGTGACGCTCGCGCTCTGGCTCTGTCCGCTCGCGTCGGTGTAGGTGACGGTGACTTTGTCGCCGGGCTTGTGCGCGAGGATGATCGACTCGATGTCGCTCGGGCCGCTCACCGCCCTCCCCGCGGCCGCGGTGATCACATCGCCGGGAACGAGTCCCGCCGCTGCTGCCGGTCCGCCGGGGACGACGCCGACGATCGTCGCGCCCTGGCCCGCAGAAGGACGGCGCTGTTCCCAAGTTGCACGCCCAGGAACGCGGTGGCGCCGATGTGCACCGTCGCCGACGACTTACCTGAAACGATCAGCTTCGCGATCGTCGTTGCCTTCCCGATCGGGATTGCGTAGCCGTCGCTCGAGGCGGAGACGGCGAAGGGGAGCTGCTCGATGCGGCCGTGTCGATTCCAACCACACGGCCCGCGCTGTTCAGCAGCGGCCCGCCGGAGTCTCCCGGCTGGAGCGTTGCGTTCGTCTCGATGAGCCCGGTGAGCTGTTCGGTCGTCCCGTTGTCGCCCTGGACCGTGATCGACCTGTTCAGCCCGGTCACGCTGCCCCGCGAAGACGTGAGCGTCCCGGTGCCGCCCGCATTGCCGACCGCCGTGACGCGTGCGCCGAGTTTGAGGTTCGAGGCGCTACCGGTCGTCACCGTCTTCAGGTGCGAGGCCTTCTGCAGCTGCAGCACGGCGACGTCTGCGGTCGTGTCGTAGCCGACGACCCGCGCCGTGTAGGTGTGCGTCGTCTTCGGGACGACGACCCGGATCGTCGTCGCGCCGGCGATCACGTGATTGTTGGTCAGGATCCTTCCCGACGACGTAAGCACGATCCCCGTGCCCGCCGCGGCTGCATTCTGGTAGGCCAGGTTCGTCTCGATGACCACGACGCCTGTGCCGATCGGACGACTCGTCGTTCGCGTTGCCGCATAGGCTGTGCCGCTGCCGATCGCGACGAGGGCGACGAGCGCGGCGAGCGGCGGCGCGGACGTGGATGCGCGCCATGATCAGTTGTCCTTTCGCTCGCTGATGAGTCTCATCTCACGCAGCCGCGACTAAGCGGAAGTTGAGCGCCAGCTAAGAAGTGCCTAAAAGTGAGGGCGCACGTGCCGTTCGGACTCGAGCGAGACCGCACGATTTCGTAGATTTCCCGTCTGTTCACCGCCGCGCCTGCTCGGTCGCAGTCTCGATTCGAACAGCGACCGACGGCTCCGGACGGTGCGTGCAAAGACTGCAGCCGTCCTGTTCCGACGATTTGCGACGGTCGTGACATCGTCGCCATCAGCTCACGCCCCAGCCTCCGTTCACGGTTTATGACCAGGGCCGAGCGGAGCGTTGGGCTCCTACGCCTCCTGCATGATGTTTGTGTACCGTCGAGCACTTCCCGGGCTGTCGGCTGGAGTGACTGTTCAGCTCGGCAAGAATCGAGGCTGAGGCTTCGCTCCGAAGGCGTCGAGCTGCTCCTGCGTCGTCCACCGGACTTCGTTCTGCACTCGGTCAGCGCTTGAGGTTGTCGCCCGAGCCGATGATGAGCGTCGTAGTCGAGTCCGATCTGCTGGAATTTCGGACGCCGAGATCCGGGAGCCGGCGCGGACAGCTATCGCTCGTACTGGTCCGACGCGTCAGACGACGGTGGCGCGAAGAGCGGATAACCAACGCTCACGAGAGCCTCCATGTTTGGGGTCGCACCTGACCATAGCTCTGCTGCTGGTCGTGGGGCGGCGGTCTGCCGTTGTGCGAATTGTCAGGACGTTCAGAAGTCGTGCTCGCCGTTCGTTTGCTGCACGCGCATCCGTCCCAGCGCGGTCAGCCACCGCTGATTGCCGCGATGACGTCCACACGTGACTGCTCCGCAACGGGCGTGTCGAGTTTCGCGCGCTCGCGGTTCACGTACACGTGAATGTGACGGCGCAGCGTCGGTCCGGGCTCGCACAGACGGTCGCGAATCCCGGCCACTCGTGCTCGAGGTGGTCGATCACGTCGCGGACGGTGGCCGCCTGCACGTTGACCTGTCGCGGCAGCCCCGGAAGAGCGGCTCCAGCGTCGACGGGAGACGGACGTCCGCCATTACTCGATCGCAGCGACCTCGACCGAGGAGATCGGCGGGAGGTAGTCGGCAATCTGCGTCCACGTGTCGCCTTCGTCGGTGCTCGCGAAGACCTGCCCCGTGCTCGTGCCGAAGTAGAGGCCGGGTGCGTCCTGGAATCGACCGCCATCGCCTCGCGCAAGACGCCGACATACGCGTCGCGCTGCGGCAGGCCGCGGTCCAGGCGTTGCCAGCTCGAGCCGGCATCACGCGTCCGCCAAACGGCCGCGTGGCCTTCCGGCATCGTCCGTCCATGACCGGGATCGAGCGGGATGACATAGAACGTGTCGCGATCGTGTGGATGCGTTGCCGCGGCGAAGCCGAACTCCGTGGGCAAGCCTTCGGTGATCTCCGTCCACGTCTCGACCTGCATCGTCGCTGCGGTGCATGCCGACGTGGTTCTGCTGATACATGCGGTCGCCGTCGACGGGCGAGCGGACGAGCTTGTGCACGCAGAAACCGACCTCTTCATGCTCGCGCGGCCAGTCGGCGCGAAGCCCGCGGTTGCGCGGCGACCACGACTGCGCGTAGTCCATCGTCTCGAACAGGCCTGACACCCTGCACGATCGCCCAGAACCGGTCCGCGTCCTCACCGGTCGAACATCAGCGCCGAGATGCCGAGATGGCCGGGCGGCTGATTCGACGGATCGTCCCACGTTCTCGCTTCCCGGTTCTCCGGCGAGGGTCGACAGCAACGACCATGTTTGCCCTTCGTCGCTGCTTCGAAGATCCCGGGCGCTTCGACGCCGACCAGCAGACGGCCGTCGCTGACGGCGAGCGTTGAGACTTTCGAGACCTTGCGCCCGGTCTCGGCGTCGTACGCGATCCCCTCGCTCGAGTGCGTCCAGGTCTCACCGAGATCGCCGCTCCGCCAGATCGCCTGACCGTGCCATTCGCTCGCGGCCGCGGCGTAGACGGCGCCGCTCTTAGGGTCGTGGATCACGTGGTACACCGGCCAGCCTTCGCAGAACGGGCCTTGCAAGCTCCCACGTCTTCCTGTCGTTGCTTTCGAGGAAAAAGGCGCCTTTGCGCGTGCCAATCAACAGCAGTGGTTCGTGACATCGAGGTCGTACCTCCCGGTCGTAATCCAAGGGCCTACCTATCAGACCGGCGGCGTGGCGAAAAATCATCGGTCGCTCGCCACGACGAGACGGGTCTCGCGTCTAGTCCGTGACTCGCTTCGGGATGCCTTTACCCCGCGAGTTGAGATCAGGCCGCTGCCTGGACGGACCAGATCCAGCAGATCGAGGATTCGCACCTCGGTCAGCTCGTGACCGCGTGTCGTGATCTCCTCGCCGGACCGCTCGCACCGCTGCCGAGTTGCGGTCCAGGTCGCGTTTGTAGCCGCGGACGAGCGCGAGCGCGCGTTCTCCGAACGAAGCTTAGGCGCCGAGGTCGTCGTCCTGCAGGTACGCCTGGACGACGCTGTCGAGCATGGGGATCAGCGCAGGGCGCTTCGGGTGGAGCGCCTTCGTCATCTTCGAGAAGCCGACCCCTCGGATGTCCGCGAACGCGTCGAAGAGCTGTGTCAGCGTCGGCCACGGCACCGTGTCCTGCCGCGCGGCAAGCGAAGCATCGGAAGCGATTCCCCGTAGGGCTCGCTCGATTGCACGGCGCCGTCTCGAGGATCGCTGCAATCTCGGCCGCTGAGATTCGGGCGCCGCCGCGGTTTGCCAGCCTGAGGTCGGACTCGTCGAACGACGTTGGTCGCGAAGGGTCGCCGACGTCGAAACGCCATGCTCTCGAGGAAGCCGAGCACGACTCTCAAGGGATCCTCGATGCGAACGTCGTTCGAAGGACGATCGAAGCCCGATCGAATCCGTCGTCACCAGATCACCGACCGCCTCCTCGGGCGTGAGCTTCCCATGTTGCGCGAGGCTTCCCTTCTGCGATCAGGATCTGTTTCTGCCGTCGCGAGGCGATCTGCGAATCAGCCGGTCGGAGCATCATTGTAGATCAGTAGCCCGACGAACGGGACGATGAGCATGCCGATTGCCTGCGGCGACCTTTCCCACCGCAGAGAGGTCCGGTCGGCGGAAGAACGATCCCAGAGACCGCGCGCACCCACATCACCAGGAAGAGCACGACCAACGCGCCGATAAGGAGCCGCAAGACCATGCGTTGCTGTCAGACTCTACGCTTCGGCTCAGCCCGGAGTCGAAGGGACGGCTTCATGCCGAGGTAAATTGGCTGATGTCCCGCTTGTCGGCCGCCGACGCGGATCTTGAGGTCAGGGCGCTATCGCCGTGTGTAATCTGAGCCGGTGACGAGCGGACCGTCGTGCTGGAACTCACTTGGCGAAGTTCGCCTTCCTGTCCGGTTTGATCCTTTCCGTGGCGTGGCTGGCTGGGACCGGGCGGGTGGCGTATGTCATGGTGATGCTCTGGATCGCTGCCGCGCTTGGCTACGCCGTTCTCGATCTCGTCGACTACGAGATCGTGAAGAGGGATAGGCGCGCGCTAGGCAGGGGCGCGCAGCGCGCCGCTGCGGTCCTGCGGAGCAACCCGCCCGGCGTTCGTCAGCAGCAGCGCGACGATGACCCCGAAGACGAAGCCGCCGACGTGGGCGAAGAAGGCGACGCCGCCGCCGTTCGCGGCCGAGCCGAAGAGCCCGAAGTTCGCCTCGATCAGCTGGTAGAGGAACCAGGCGCCGAGGAAGAACCAGGCCGACAGCTGCACCGGGAAGATGACGACGAGCCCGCGCACCGTCGAGTTCGGGTAGAGGACGAAGTAGGCGCCGAGCACGGCGGCGATCGCGCCGCTCGCGCCGAGGTTGGGCACGCGCGCCTCGGCCGCGGTGCCGAAGGCGAGGGTCATCAGCGTCTGCGTCATCGTCGCGGCGAAGCCGCCGGCGAAGTAGAAGGCGAGGTAGCGCAGCGGCCCGAACGCGTCCTCGACGTTCTTGCCGAACACCGCCAGGAAGAGCATGTTGCCGAGGATGTGGTCCCAGCTGCCGTGCAGGAACATCGCGGTGATCCAGCTGACACCCCAGGACTCGGGCCCCTGGCAGGTGTTGTTGACGGTGCAGGGATAGAAGGAAGCGTGGAAGCACGGCACGAGCGCAGGTGCGGCAGCTCGTAGAACAGCCAGACCGCGAAGTTCGCGACGATGAGCGCGACGTTGACGATCGGGAAGCGCCGCGCCCGCAGTCCGTCGGAGAGCGGAAGCACCTGTCCAGTCTCGCACGCTGCGTCGCGGCCCGGGAGCGAAAGAATGCTCACGCGCTACATGGCTCCGGGCCTGTTGGTTGATCGCCCCCTACATCAGCTGGCGGCTTCAGCTCTCACCGCGAGGGAACTCGCGCTCTCCCAAATCAGTCGTCCATACTGACTGGGCGTGGACGTGCCTGTTCAGTACTTCCAATCCGTTATCGCGATCGAGCTTGCGGTCACGGGTGCGCTGCTCTGGCAGATCCGCTTCTTCGAGTCGAGAGACAGCGTGCGTACCAAAGGGTGAGCACGTTCCCGATTCTCCGGCTGCGAGTTGGGATGGCGCTCGTGTTGGGCGCGACCGTGTTCGGGTCATTGTGGGCGATGGTCGATGAGGGAGCTCGCGGTGGCCGGCAGTGGCCGTCACGGTCGGCCTTGCCATCTCGCTCGTCCCGATCCTCCTTCGGGTGTTGCCACCGCTGGCGAAGGACGCGGCGACGAGCGAGCGTGATCCCAGCTACACCGTCGCCGTCGCGCCGGGCTACTGTTGTACGTCCTCGTCGTTGCTAGCTTTCCTCGTCCTGCTCGACGTCAGCTGGGACGCGATCGACGAACTGATCTCGACACCAAGACAACAGTGTCGAAATCATCGGAGCGGGAGCGACGGGACTCGAACCCGCGACCTCCGGCGTGACAGGCCGGCGTTCTAACCAACTGAACTACGCCCCCGAGGGGCGGCCAGTCTACCTCGCATCCCTGGCCGGTCAGGGATGCGCCCTGCTATCGCGGCGCGCCGGGAATCCGAGGACGCGAGTAGCCTGCCGACCGTAGTGACCAAAGTCGACCTGATCGCGCTCGGCTTCGTCGCCTTCACGGCCTTCATCGGCTGGAAGAAGGGGCTCATCTCGAGCGCCCTCTCGCTGGCCGGAATCGTCCTCGGCGCCTGGCTGGGCTCGCGGCTGGCCCCGAGCTCCTTCAGGGCGGCACGCACTCTCCTACACGCCGCTCGCGGCTCTGGCGGGCGCGGCGGTCGGCGCGATCCTGCTCGAGACGCTCGGCACGCTGGCTGGGTCGGCGCTCCGCTCCAGGGTGCGCAAGCCGAGGCTGACCACCTTCGACGCGACCGGCGGTCTCGTGCTCGGGGCGCTCAGCGGGCTGGCGGTCGTCTGGGTGCTCGGGGCGGTCGCGCTGCTCTGCTGCCCGGGCAGACCGACCTTCGCCGCGGTGCGCAGGGCTCGGCGCTCCTGCAACGGCTGAACGAAGTTCATCCCGCCGACGGATGTGCTGAACGTGCTTGGCGCGGATCGATCCCTTCCCGACCATCGCGGGCCCGGCCGGCGCCGGTCGCGCCGCCTGACCCGCGGCCTGCGCGCACGCGGCCGGCGTGCGTCGCGCGTCACCCAGCGTCGTGCGCGTGCTCGGGACGGCTTGCGGACGTCGGAGTGGAGGGCACCGGCTGGGCCGCGCGGCCCGATCTCGTCGTGACTGCGGCCCACGTCGTCGCGGGTCAGCACGACACCGTCGTCGAGCTGCAGTCCGGCGGCCGACTGCCGGCGGACGTGGTCGCGTTCGATCCTCGCAACGACGTCGCCGTGCTGCGAGTCGGGAATCTCGGATTGCGCCGCCTGCCGCTCGCTACCGCGCAGGCCGGCACTGCCCGTGGCGGTGCTCGGATTCCCGGAGAACGGCCCCTTCACCGTCGACTCCCGCGCGGATCGGCCGCACGTCGGTCGTGCTCGCAGAGGATGCCTACGGGTCCGGGCCGGTGACACGACCGATCACCGCGCTCGCGGATGTCGTTCGGCACGGCGACTCCGGTGCGCCCGCCGTCGACTCGCGCGGTGCCGTCGAGGCGATGGTCTTCGCAGCGCGCACTCGGCGCGGTCGGAGGTTACGGCGTTCCGATCGACGTCGTCAGAGCCGATCTCGATTCAGCCAACGCGGCGCCGGTCTCGACCGGCAAGTGCGCTCCCAGCCCAGCAGCTCCAGCACACGCAGCGGCCGCCGGAACGGCGCGACGAGAGCAGACGCCGGCGGCGCGCTCGCGCGACGCCTCGATCAGCTCGCGCGCGTGCTGAAAGCCGACGTCGGCAGCATCTGAGCCCGCGTCGCTCCAGCGCGTCCTGCAGCGACTCCGGGACGAGGATCCCCGGCACCTCGTTGTGCAGCCGCAGCGCGAGCCGGTGGCTCGTCAGCGGAAAGATCCCGACGAGGATCGGGATCGGCCACTGCCGCCGAGATGCTTCGACGAACGCGGTCGAGTGCGTCGAGGTCGAAGACGATCTGCGTCATCGCGAACCTGGCGCCCGCTTCGAGCTTCTGCTCGAAGCGCTCGAGCCTCGAGCGTCGAGGTCGTCGGGCGTCGGGTTGACGGCGACGCCGGGAAGAACGACGTCGGCGCGTCGATCGGGCGGCCGTTGAAGTCCTCGCCGCGGTTGAGGCGCGTCATCAGCTGCGTGAGGCCGATCGCGTCGATCTCGTACACGCCGCGCGAGCCCGGATAGTCGCCGACCTCCGGCGGGTCGCCCGTGATCGGCGAGGATGTTGCGGACGCCTTCCGGCGTGCGCGCCGAGCAGCATCGACTCGAGCCCCATCACCGACCAGTCGCGCGTCGTCAGGTGCGGGATCGTCTCGATGTCCGCGTCGCGCGCTCGATCGTCGCCGGAGACCATCAGCGAGCTCATGCCTGCGCGCGCGGTCGCGTTGTCGTTGACGTCGACCCAGCCGACGAGCCCTGACTCCTTCGAGCGCCGTGCGACACTTCGATCAGCCCAGCGGCTGTCGACCGCCGAGCGGCGGGTCGAGCTGGACCGAGACCACCCACTCGTCCTCGCGAAGCGCTCGCGCGAGACCCGGTCTCGCGCTGCTCCTCGCCGAGCGCGACGACGAGCTCGCGCGTCGTCGAAGCACGAGCGGCGCCCGGGGCTTGCGCTCGTCCTCGACGGCCGACGCGGATGGCGGCGATCTCTGCGGCGTCGTCCCGCAGCAGCCGCCGATCAGCCTTCGCGCCGAGGTCGCGCGCGTGCGCTGCGAACTCGCCGAAGTACTCGGGCGTCGCGTGCGGATAGATGACGCGGCCCGCCGGTCAGGCTCGCGAGGCCGACGTTCGGGAGCGCCGCGAGCGGCTTCCCGTCTGACCCATCTGCTCGAGTGCGGCGAGCGCGGCGAGCAGGCCGGCGCCGTGATTCGCGCCGATCGCCGCGACGTCGAGCTCCGAGCAGCCGAGTCGGCCGCCTCGGCGCGCCGTCACGCCCGCGAGCGTCTCGGCGCTCTCGTCGAACGTCAGGAGCGCGACGATCGGCAGGCTCGACACGCTGCGGACCGCCTCGATCGCGTCGACGACCTCCTCGAGGTCGTAGAACGTCTCGACCATGAAGAGGTCGGCGCCGCGACCGTCGAGCATCGCCGCCTGCTCGGCGAAGAGCTCGCGGCGAACTCGCGACTCGTGGCCGGCCTCGCCGATGGGCCCGATCGAGCCGCGCGATGAACGACGTCGCGGCCGGTGATCTCGCGCGCATCCCGCGCGAGCTTGACGCCGGTCGAGTTGATCCGATTCGAGCTCGTCCTCGAGGAAGTGGTGCGCGAGCTTGCGCCGGTTCGCGCCGAACGTGTTCGTCTCGATCAGCTCCGCGCCGGCGTTGATGAAGCTCACGTGGAGAGAGACGACGGCGTCCGGCGCCCTGAGATTCGCCTCCTCGGGACTGCGCAGACGCGGCACTGCCGCCGAGAGCAGTGCGCCCATGCCCCCGTCGCCGACGATGACGGGCCCCGTCTCGAGGCGCTCCAGAAAACGGTTGCGGGTCTGTGCTTCGGCGGGCACATCGTCTCCTTCCGAACTCGCTCGACACATCCATCCGGGCTTCGCGCCCGGCCGGGATTGGCACCTTGCCGCTGGAGGCAGGTTGCCGAGGCTTCACAGGGCCGGTTCCCTCAGCCTCTCTCGATGCGGAGCGGGACGTTGCCCGCTACCGAGTACGGAGTATAGGCACCCGATCTTGCGTGAAGTAGCCAAGTCAACCGAGAACGGGTGATGGATGAAGCGACCCCTTCTAGCGATAGTTGGAAGGCATACCGAGTGAGGCCCCGATGCGGCGGGGGCAACCTCGGAGAATCTCCTTCCAAGGGAGATCCAGGAGGGCCAGGCGGCGGCCCCTCATGCGTTTTCAGGCCTTGGTTGCGCAGGTGGAAGGCCTCGCTGCCGATGCCCGTCTTGACTCCAGGGGCCCGGGACTGACGGCAATCACTCCTGCGGCCTGCAGAGCGATACGGCGGCGGACGAGGACTCCGCCGCCGCCTCCTTCTAGGTGTCGTGACCACTCGGCCTTCCATGCCGCCGGCGACGGTCACGACCTGGCCGGTGACGTGGCCCGGAGAGGACAGGTGAGGCCAGGACGACGACCTGGGCAGCCACGTCCTCCGGGCTGCGCGACCTTGCGGAGAGCCATCGTTCGCGAGACGCGGCGCACCTGCTCCTCCGATGACGTGGCCGCGCGTCATCGGCGACTCAGTCCAGCCGGGAGCGACGGCGTTCACGCGCGCGAGCGGGCTTCTTGCGCACGACTTCGTTCTTCAGGCTCAGCAGCAGCCCGCCGAGGATCGCCGACTTGGCCGCGCGCGTAGTCCGCGTGGCCTGCCTCGCCGACGATGCCCGGCCGTCGAGCCGACGAGGATCAGCGAGCCGTCGCCTTCGAGCTGCCGGAGAAAGCCGCGCGCGGTGAGGAAGGTCGCGGTCAGGTTCGGCGTCGAGCGTGCGCGCGCCAGCGCTCGAGCGGCAGCTCCCAGACGGGCAAGTCCTCCGGCGGCCACGCTCCCGCGACCGCGGCGCAGACGTCGAGCGCGCCCGACTCGCGCGAACATGCGCTCGACCTCGGCCTCCTGCAGTCAGGTCCGCGCCGACAACGCGCGCGCTGCCTCCCAGCTCAGCTGCGAGCGCCTCCGCGCGCGTCGCGGCCCTGGTGGAAGTGCACCACCACCTGCGCGCCCTCGGCGGCGAATGCACGGGCGCACGCAGAGCCGATGCCGCCCGAGCCCCCGGTTACGAGCACGCGCTTCCCCTTCAGCCCTGTTTCCATCTGTGGGATTCTCTCTGTTGTGGAGCGCGAACGGATGACCTGGGACGATCTCGGCAGTGCGGTCGAAGATCTGGCGAGCCAGATTCATGCCGACGGCTTCAGCCCGGATGCGGTGCTCGCGCTCGCCCGAGGCGGGTTGCCGTGCGCAGGCGCACTCGCGTACGCGCTCGGCGTGAAGAACATGGCGACGTTGAACGTCGAGTTCTACACCGGCGTCGACGAACGGCTGGACGAGCCGCTTCTGCTTCCGCCCGGTGCCCGACCTTGCGCTGCTGCGCGCCGAACGCCTGCTGCTCGTCGTCGACGACGTCGCCGACACCGGCCGGACGCTCGCCCTTGCGCGCGACTTCTGCGCCGAGCACGGTCTGCGAGGTACGCACGGCTGTCCTGCTACGAGAAGCCGCAGAGCGTCGTCGCGCTGCGACTTCGTCTGGCGCCGCACCGAGCGCTGGATCAACTTCCCGTGGAGCGCGGCCGCGCCGGTGCGCTCCAGTGAAGGTCTTCATCGTCAGCGACATGGAGGGCGTCGCCGGCATCGTCAAGTGGCAGCAGGTCGACGGTGGCAAGGAGAAACGCTCCTACCACGAGGGCCGCGAGCTCTACACCGAGGAGATCAACGCGGCCGTGCGCGGCGCAAGGCCGGCGGGCGCGACCGAGATCGTCGTCATGGACTGCCACGGCGCCGGCGAGGAGTGGACTTTCAACTCGCTCGATTCCGGACAAGCTCGATCCCGACTGCGAGTACGTCGTGCAGAACGACTGGACGGAGTACACCGAGCTGCTCGAGCAGGGCTGCGACGCCGCGCTCTTCGTCGCGCATGCACGCAAAGGCGGGAACGCCGGACGGCGTCGCTGTCGCACACGGTCTCGGGCCAGGCCTGGCGGGAGCTGCAGTTCAACGGCGTCTCCGTGGGCGAGACCGGGATCAACGCGGCGCTCTGCGGCCAGTGGGGCTGTCCCGTCCTGCTCGTCACGGGCGACGAGGCGGTGTGCCGCGAGGCGACCGAGCTGCTCGGCGCCGGTCTGACCACCGTCGCGGTCAAGAAGGGCTCGGCCGCTTCAGCGCCCGGCAGCTGACGCCGCTGAAGGCGCGCGAGCTGATCGAGGACGGCGCGAAGCGCTCGTTGAAGGATCTCTCGGCCGTGAAGCCGCTACGACCCGGGCCGCCCGTGCGAGATCCGCGTCGAGTTCACCACACCCGATCGCCTCGTCGAGTACCGCAACCGCCGCGGAACGGAACAGGTCGACGACCTGACGCTCGTGTCGAAAGCGCGACGACTGGTGGTCGGCCTGGTCGCAGTTCTACTTCTGACCTACGCGCGTAGCGCGTCACACTCCCGACACCATGTCCGACACCGGGCCGTGGCCGGAGTGGCAACGTAGGCTTAGGCCGTGCCTGCGGTGAGCCGGATCTCGATCGCGCCCGTCAAGGGGCTGGGCCTGCTCCACCCCGATGCAGTGATGCTCGAGGACACCGGCGTTCGCGAGAACCGCCGCTTTCACATCGTCGACGAAGACGGACGGCGCTTCAACCAGCTGCGGGACGGAACGCTCGTGCAGGTCCGGCCGGAGTACGACGCCGATACCGAGCGGCTGGCGCTGCACTTTCCGGACGGAACGGTCGCCGAGGGCCGCGTCGCGCTCGGCGAGGAGGTCACGACCGACTTCTACGGCCGGCCCGTCCCCGGCAACACCGTCGAAGGCCCCTGGTCGGATGCGCTCTCGGCCTGGCTCGGCCGCCCGCTCCGACTGATCCAGTCGGAGCCGGGCTCGCCGTCGACCGTGGGCGGGGCCACGTCTCGCTCATCTCCACCGCGTCGCTCGCGGAGCTCGGCCGCCAGGGCGACCGCCACGAGCCGGTCGACGGCCGCCGCTTCCGGATGCTCTTCGAGCTCGACGGGTGCGACCCGCACGAGGAGGACGGGTGGGTGAAGCGCCACCTGCGCATCGGCGAGGCGCTGGTGAGGATCCGCGGTGACGTCGGGCGCTGCGCGATCACGACCCAGAACCCGGAGACAGGTGAGCCTGACTTCGACACCTTGCGGACGATCTCGGGCTACCGCCCGTTCACCGAGAACGAGGCGGGCAACAGGCACATACCGTTCGGGATCTACGGCGAGGTCACCGAACCCGGGTCGCGTGACAATTGGCGACGCCGTCGAGGTCGTCGAGCTGAGCCTGCTCGACCAAACCTCGTAGCCCTGACACAATTCCACCATGGCTGCCGTCACGAGCTTCGTAGTCGAGGAAAACGACCTGGAGCCGTCCCGCGAGGACGGCGACACGGCGAGCGTTCGGATCGCCTTCGACGCCGCCAACGGCTGTGAGCGGCTGGAGCAGCGGCTGATCCGCTTCGGCCCGGGGCGCTCGACCGACCGGAAGCTCGAAGGGCAGCAGGAGGTGCTCTTACGTCGTCGCCGGGCGAGGACAGCTCCATCTGGACGGGGACACGCACGCCTCGAGCCGGAAATGGGCGTGTTCATCGCGCCCGGCGAGACCTATGCGGTCGAGAACACGGGTCAGGAGGACTCTGCACGTTCTCTCCGTTCTCGCCCGGAGGACCGGGAGGCGGCGAGCGGCGAGCGCAAGGTGACGGTTCGCTTCGCCGACCAGCCCGAGCTCGACGCCTCGAGCGAGCGGACCTTCCGGTACCTCGTGAACGAGGACGCCGGCTGCTTCGACGTGACGCAGTTCATGGGCATCGTCCAGCCGAGCAAGGCGCCCTTCCACAGCCACAGCTACGACGAGGTGGGATACATCGTCTCGGGCGAGGGAACCGCGCACGTCGGCGGGCGCTCCATCCCGCTCCAGGCAGGATCTTGCTTCCACCTTCCGCCGGACGAGGTGCACTGCATCGAGAACAGCGGATCCGGGCCCGATGCGGATCCTCGGGGTGTTCCATCCTGCGGGCAGTCCGGCGAATCGATCGTATCCCGACAACAAGTAGGCTCGAATGGCGTCACAAGTGGGGAAGACCGGGGTAGACACTCAAGGAGGAATCGAATGAGGAGAAGGGCATCTGCGACTGCGGCCTTGCTGGCGCTTGGAGCCGCACTCGCGATCGTGGCCGGGGCGTACGCAACCCCGAGCGGGCTGCCGCACCGGCAGCGCAATCGGGTAGCGACGCAGCGTCAGTCAAGTGCGGCAAGACGCGCACGATCGGGTTCATGGTTCCGATCACCGGTCCCGCGGCGTCGATCGGCATCCAGCAGCAGCATTGGGCGCAGTACTACGTCTCGACGTACAACAAGACGCACAAAGGGACGAAGTTCAAGCTTCAGACGCGAGGACACGCAGCTTGGTGCTCCGACGGGCACTGCTGAGGCATTGAAGGGCGCGCAGGCACTCGCCGGCAGTCCTAACGTCCTCGGCAGTCGTCGGTCCCTGCCGGCAGCAACGAGATCGTCAGGCGTGACGAAGACGCTTGATGGACGGTGGTCTCGCATGGGTGTCCGGTTCATCCACCCGAACGACGCTCACGACGGACGGAACGCGCACCGGCTACATGTTCCGCACCGTGCCGCCGGACGCCGTTCAGAGCACGACGGTGGCGAACTACATCTCGAACAAGCTGAAGTACAAGCGCGTGTACATCATCGATGACCAGGAGACCTACAGCACCGGCCTGGCCGATGCTGTGCAGGCGAAGCTGAGGGCAGCTGGTGCCACCGTCGGGCGAGACGGCGTCAGCCAGCAGCAGTCGGACTTCTCGTCGCTGATTGCGAAGATCGCGCGCGACACGCAGATCGTCTACATCCCCTGGCAGTTGCCGCCTAAGGGTCAGGCGTTCGGCAACCAGATGAAGGCTGCCGGCAAGGGAAGCATCAAGTTGATGGGGTCGGATGGCCTCTTCGATCTCGTCGTTCGCCAGTGTCGGAGCGCACGTCTACGACACGAACTTCCCGTTGAACCCGAAGTCAAGATCATCACGGGCTTCAAGAAGCAGCACGGCGGCGACGGCGAGTACTTCGGCGCACCGATCGTACGTCGGCCACGCAGGTCGTTGCCGACCGCGATCAACCGCGCGTGCAAGACGGGCACGACGACGCGCGGGCGAAGGTCAGGGCAGCGATCAGGACCACCGCTATCCCCGCCAAGGCGTCGCTGATCGGGGTTGCGCTCCGCTTCAACCGCAACGGTGATCTGTCGACGCTGCACGGGTTCGGCCTCTACAAGTCGAACGGGAAGGACGTTCGTCCCGATCCAGGCTAAGAGCGAGAACAGTTCCATCTCGACGAGTGCGGCCCGTCTCCTGACGGGCCGCACTCGTCTGTGAGACATTTCGTCTTTGTGAACTGGAGCCTGTTCTTCGACCTGACGGTCAGCGGGCTGACGCTCGGCAGCCTCTATGCGCTCGATCGCGCTCGGCTACTCGATGGTCTACGGGATCCTCAAGCTGCTGAACTTCGCCCACGGCGACGTCTACATGATCGGCGCGTTCGTCGGCTGGTACGCGCTGCATGCGCCTCGGCGGGCCGCTGAACCCGACGTATCCGCGGGCCGCTGGTCCTGTTCGTGATGTTCATCGTCGTCGATGCTCGGCTGCGGCGTGCTCGGCGTCGCGATCGAGCGCTTCGCCTACCGGCCGCTCCGGAACGCGCCGCGGATCGCGCCGCTGATCAGCGCCCTCGGCGTCTCGATCTTCCTGCAGAACAGCGCCCTGCTCGATCTTCGGCGCGAGCTTCAGGGACTACGACACGTTCGACTCTGATCGGCGTGAAGACCTTCAGCGTCGGCCAGCTCTTCTTTTCGGTCACCGCAGCTCCTCGACGGTCGTCGTCGTCGATCGCTCTTGATGGTCGCGCTCACCATCTTCGTCGCGCGCACGCAGCTCGGCAAGGCGATGCGCTCGACGTCGTTCGACCGGGAGGCGGCATCGATGATGGGGATCGACGTCGACCGCGTCATCGCGGTGACGTTCTTCATCGGCTCGGCGCTCGCCGGCGCAGCAGGCGTGATGTTCGGCCTCGTGTTCGGCCAGATCTACCACTACATGGGCTTCATCGCCGGGCTCAAGGGCTTCACCGCAGCCGTGCTCGGCGGAATCGGCAGTATTCCCGGCGCGATGGTCGGCGGGCTGATCGTCGGTCTTGCCGAGTCGTACGCGACGGGCTACCTGCCGCAAGGCTCGACGTTCCAGAACCTCTATCGTCTTCGCGCTCCTGATCGCGGTGATCCTCATTCGACCGAGCGGTCTGTTCGGCACGGCCGCGATCCAGAAGGTCTGATGGCGGCGGGCGGCGGCGAGCGTTCCGCCGATCGTCCGGCCGGCGGACGCGCCGGACAGCCCGAGGATCGGCGTCGACGAGTGGGTCGCGAGCGTCGAGGAGAAGCGCGAGCGTTACAGCGGTCTGCGCGGCAGGTTGACGCGGGAGTGGGACCGCCTCCCGCCACCGGCGCGGCGTGTTGGTGTTTGCGTCATCCCGGCCGCCATCTTCCCGCTGGTCACGACCGAGGGAACCTGTTCCGTACGGACTGCTCACGCTCATGTACGCGCTGCTGGCACTCGGCCTCAACGTCGTCGTCGGGTTCGCCGGTCTTGCTCGACCTCGGCTACGTCGCGTTCTTCGGCTGCGGCGCGTATCTCTACGCGATCGTGGCTTCGACTCAGTTCGGCTACCACTGGCAGGCAGAGGCGGCGATCCCGGTCGGTCGTGCTCGGTACGGCGATCGTCGGCCTGCTCGTCGGGCTGCCGTCGCGCGCGTCTGTTCGGCGACTACCTCGCGATCGTGACGCTCTTCTTCGGCCAGGCGTTTCGTCATCTTCGTCAACAACGCCAACCGGATCAGCTTCCCGCTTTGTCGGGCACACCGATCTCGACGGGTGGATCGAATGGAATCGCGAACGTCGACCCGTTCAACTTCTTCGGCTACACGATCAACACGACCAAGCGGCAGTACTACTTCTTGCTGATCGGCGTGTCGCGTCTTCTTGGTCCTGCTCATGTTCGTCAACGACTCCCGGACCGGGCGTGCGTGGCGCGCGCTGCGCGAGGATCCTCTGGCCGCTGAGGTGATGAGCATGCCGGTCAACCGACTGAAGCTGCTCGCGTTCGTGTTGCGGTGCGGCGCGCGGCCGGATTCACTGGAGCGATCTGCGCGCGATCGCCAGCAGCGGCGCTGCCGGGAGACTACGACGTCGGCCTGCTGATCACGATCTACGCGATCATGATCCTCGGCGGCTTCGGCAGCATCGATGGGCATCGTCGTCGGCGCCGTCATCGTCAGCAGCGTGCCGCGAGTTGCTCCGCTCCTCGGCGAACGCTCGGCCTGCTTTTCTACGGTGCGATCCTCCTTGCCCTACTCGTCGAAGATTCGCCCGTGGCGTCTCCTCGCTGCCGAGCTCGGTCGCGCTTGGTCGCCTTCGGCTTCGTGGTGCACGCGATCGCCGAGGCGGCATACCCACGTCTTGTCGACGGGAAGGCGCTGGGCTCCGGCACCGTCGCGCACGCCCTGACCACTGGATGCTCTACCGCAGCACCCGTCGAAGATCGCAGACTTCGCCTACATCTCGCCTGATCGCTGCGGTCGTGGTCTACCCCAGCTCAGCCGTCTCTGGCAGCGCCTTGCTGCTTGCGCCCGCTCTTATACCCGGTGATGTTCGTCTGGGAGGAATCTGTTGCTCGTCCAGATCGGCGGGGCGACGCGACTCGTCCTGCTCGGAGCGCTCGCTCGTCGCGCTCATGAACGTGCGGCCGCAGGGACTCTTCGGCACGCGCAACCGTGGAGATCGTTTGATGAGCGACTCGACGCTGCTCGAGCTGCGGGACGTCGCGACAGGTCCTTCGGCGGGCTCGCGGTGATCGACGAGCTCGACCTCGTGCGTCGAGCGAGCGACGAGATCGTCAGCGTGATCGGCCCGAACGGCGCCGGCAAGACGACGCTCTTCAATCTCATCACCGGCATCTACCGGCCCGACTCGGGCGAGATCCTGCTTCGACGGCGCAGACATCGTCGCGGCCTCGCGCCGCACACAGATCACCGAGCTCGGCGATCGCGCGCACGTTCCAGACGCTGCGGCTGTTCCTGAACATGACGCGTGCAAGGAGAACGTGATGGCGGCCGCGTACGGGCGACACGAAGGTCGGCGTGATCCGGTCGATGCTGCGCACGCCGGGCATGCGGCGTGAGGAGAACGGAGATCCGCGCGCTCGCGGAGGAGAAGCTCGTCGTTCTTCGGCGAGCGGCTGATGGGCTACCGCTGGGATCAGCCCGCGTACAGCCTCTCGTACGCGAACCGGCGACGGCTCGAGATCGCGCGCGCGACGGCGACCGAGCCGCGGCATGCTGCTGCTCGACGAGCCGGCCGCCGGGCATGAACCCGCGTCGAGACGCACGAGATCACCGAGCTGATCGGCAAGCTCCGCGACGACGGCGGCTACACGATCCTCGTGATCGAGCACGACATGCACGTCGTCGAGGGCATCTCCGGACCGCGTCGTCGCGCTCGACCACGGCGTCAAGATCGCCGAGGGCTCGTTCGAGCGCGGTCGCGACCGACCCGCGGGTCGTCGAGGCCTACCTCGGCACTGCGGAGGGCGGAGCGAAGTGAGCACAACGGCGCCGCTGCTCCGAGCTCGACGGCATCGACACGTACTACGGCGCAGATCCACATCCTCGAGGACGCTGAACCTGCACGTCGCGCGAAGGCGAGCTCGTGTGCCTGCTCGGCGGCAACGCCTCGGGCAAGTCGACGACGCTGAAGACGATCCTCGGCATCGTGCGGCCGCGTAACGGCACGCGTGCGGTTCGGCGGCGAGGACGTGACGCGGCCGCTCGACGAGCTACCGCATCGCGAGCGGGATGGCGATCGTCCCGGAGAACCGCCGGCTGTTCGGCGCCGATGACGCGTGCTCGAGAACCTCGAGATGGGCGCGTACCTGCCGACGGCGGCGGCGCGAAGGAGGACTTCGAGCGCGTCTACTACGCTCTTCCCGCTGCTGCTACGAGCGGCGCGGCCAGCTCGCGGGCACGCTCTCCGGCGGCGAGCAGCAGATGGTCGCGATGGGGCGCGCGCTGATGGCGCGGCCGAAGCTGCTGCTCATGGACGAGCCGTCGATGGGGCTCGCGCCGATCCTCGTCGAGCGGAGCTTCGAGATCATCAAGCAGGTGCACGAGTCCGGCGTCGCGATGCTCGTCGTCGAGCAGAACGCGAACGTGTCGCTCTCGATCGCCGACCGCGGCTACGTTCTCTCGACCGGGCGCGTGGTGCTGGAGGGGCCGGCGAAAGACCTGCTTGCAGCACGAGGACTCTGCGGAAGGCCTACCTTGGCCGTTGAGGCCGCACACGCTCGCGGCTCGAAGTGCCGGCACCGCTTCCCGATCTTCGAGCAGCAGCGTCTACGTCAACTCGTGCTCGCAGGGCGCGCTGTCGGACGCGGTGCGCGGCGCCTACGAGCAGTACCTCGCGGACTGGGACGAGTACGGCGCGCCCGTGGGAGTACTGGGTGGAGCGCACCGAAGCCGCACGCACCGCGTTCGCGCGAAGCTCGATCAACGCCGGCGCCCGACGAGATCGCCGTCACGACCTCGCTCTCGGCCGGCGTGCGCCGCGCTCGCGAGCGGTCTCCGCTTCGCCGGCCGCGCGTCACAAGGTCGTGCTCACCGACTGGGAGTTCCCGACGATCGGCCAGATCTGGCACGCGCAGGAGGCGCGCGGCGCGCGCGTCGTGCACGTCACGAGGCCGCAGACGACGGGACGATCCCGCTCCGAGCACTTCCGACGCGCGATCGACGAGCAGACGACGCTGATCGTCGATCACGCACGTCTGTTACCGCAACGGCGCGATGTCGACGTGCAAGCCGATCGTCGCGCTCGCGCACGAGCGCGGCGCGCCCGTCCTGCTCGACGCCGTACCAGGCGATCGGCTCGCTGCCGATCGACGTCGACGAGCTCGGCGTCGACTTCCTCGGCGCGGGCGTGCTCAGGTACCTGCTCGGCTCCGCGGGGCTCGCGTTCCTCTACTGCCGCCGCGAGCTCGTCGAGCGTGCGTGGCCGACCGCAGACCGGCTGGTTCGCCGACAAGAACATCTTCGAGATGGACATCCACGACTACTCGCCCGCGCCCGACCGCGCGCGCGCTTCCAGTCGGGCACGCCGCCGATGCCCGTCGATCTACGCGGGCATCGCGGGCATCGAGCTGATGCAGGAGATCGGTATCGCAGAGACGCGCGAAGCACGTGCTCGGGCCTCAACGCCGCCTGCATCGACGGCGTCGACGAGCTCGGCGGCATCAAGTCGTCACGCCGCGCGCTCCGGAACGAGCGCGGCGCGCTCGTCTGCGTCAAGTCCACCGATGCGAAGCGGCTCGTCTCGAAGCTCGGCGACGGAAGGCATCGTCACGTCGGACCGTGACGACAACCTGCGCATCTCGGCGCACTGTTACAACACCGTTGAGGACGTAGACGTCGTGTTGGCGGCTCTACAGCGGCACCGCAACCTCCTGGCTTAGCCCTCCTGCCGTGCCTTGCGGGCGTCGGCTTCATCCGCATGACGCATCCCTGCGATGCCGCGCAGTACCAGCAAGAGTGCCCCTCGAGCGCCTGCAGGAACGGTTCGGACGGCCGATCGCGGTTGGTTCTTCGCTGCAGTGGCAGATCAGGTGGCGGAGCAGCGCCAGCAGCGCGGACTGTCGCAGCGCGAGCTGGCTGAGCTGGTCGGCGCGGCGCAATCCGCGATCGCCCAGCTCGAGCGTGGCGGGAGGCCTCCGCGCATCGACACGCTGCTTCCGAATCGCCGACGCGCTCGACTCGCGAGCTCGTCGTCGACTTGAAGCGCGCGCGCGCTGCTGGACTTGCTCGACGATTCGAGCCGCCAGGTCGCGCTTGCGGAACGACGACAGTAGCCGTTGGAGGCGTCGACGACGTCCTCCACCAGCAAGTCCTCATGGCCCGGAAGGGACGATGAACATGTTCCCGGTCCGGTCAGGCAGCTCTCGAACTCCCCTCGAGCCGGCGGCGAATCGTCCGGTGCACGTGGTGTCCAGCACTCGCAGACGAGGTTGATGTCCGAGAGGTCAGGACGAAATTCTCCGTCATCTCGACGATCTGCTCGTTTACTGCTCGAAAGAGCAACTGATTCTGCGCGGCGCGACGCTCTTGTCTCTTCTTGCTCTCTGCTCATCACTTTCCCCTCTGGTAGCCGAAGCAACTTCGGCCGGGGGAAATGTGCAAGATCGCCCTCGGTCTGAGCTTCAGTGCTAGCGCTCGATTCGCGGGTCGGGAATCGCGGCTAAAATCGTCGCCTTGGAAGATCGGGCCCGGATGCGGGCGATCGAGACTCTCGGCGACGGAACGAGCGACGGGCATCCGCAGCGATCGGCAGGCTCCTTGCGGTCACCCAGGCGACCTATGAGCGGCGCGCACAGCTCGAGCACGCGCTCCAGTCACGCGTGGCGATCGAGCAGGCCAAAGGGTCGTCGCCGAGCGATACGGCCTGGAGCCCGAAGAGGCCTTTCGGTTCATCAGGCGCGCAGCCGCACGCATCGCATGAAGCTCCACGATCTCGTTCGCGCGATCCGTCCGGGTAAGAGTTTCCGGCTGAGCTGGTCGAGAGTCCTGCCGCAAGAGCTCAAGCCGCGCCGACGTTTAGACGTCACGCGCCGAGCACAGCAGGTCGCAGCCCGCTGGGCGAGACAGAGGAACGAATCGTGCAGAACAATCTGACCTTTCGTGCTGCCAACGAAAGATCCGGGCCAAGGCGGCCGAATACGACGAGCCGATGGAACGGATCCCATTCCTCTGTGAGTGCCCGGACGCAGGACTGCACGACGATCGTGCGCATGATTCCGAGCGAGTACGAAGCGGTGCGCGCGAATTCGAACCACTTCTTCACGGTGGCGGGACACGAACAGGCTGAGGAGCCGCTCGGCCCAGGTCGTGGCTCGGGCGGATGGATACGTCGTCGTCGAGAAGGACGTGTCGTGAGCGCCCGCGAGAAACAGATCGGGCTGAACGAGGCGGTGTTCCGAGAGGTCAACGAGCGCATCGAGAGCCTTGCCGAGACGTTCGACCTGAAGTCAGAGCCGCTCGATCTCGTCTGCGAATGCGGCGACGCCGCGTGTGTGCAACGCATCACGATGAGCCATGCCGAGTACGAACAGCTCCGCTCCGACCCTCGTCAGTTCGCGGTGCATCCCGGCCACGAGATCCCCGGGCGTCGAGACGTCGTCGGCAAGCGCAAGGGCTACGACATCGTCGCAGAAGGACCACTGGCGTGCCCGAGCAGGTCGCGGAGCAAACCGATCCACGCAGCTGAGCCGATCGTCGTCGTTGGCGCTCGGCGATTCGATCTCGGAGGGCTCGCCGGGCTACGACTCTCGCAAGCGGCGGCGACGAGACGAGCCAGTGGGAACACTGGGCGGCGCAAGCCGGACACTCGGCTCGAGTTTCGGCAACTGCGGGATCCACGGCCAGCGAACCGACGAGATCATGGCGCGCCTCGACGAGTGCGCTGTCGGCGCCGACCTGCTGGTCGTGCAGGGCGGGATCAACGACATCGCCCAAAGGCCGCTCGGTCGCTCACGCGGCCGAGAACCTGCGCGCGATGGTGCGGCGCGGCAGGAGCTGGGGGCATCGCGTGTCTTCCTCGTCGACCTCCTGCCCTGGAACAACGGCTGGCCCTGACGCGGAGCCGAAGATCCGGCAGGCTCAACGAGCTGATCGCCGAGATCGCGCGCGCGAGGACGTTACCGTTGCTCCCGTTCCACGACACCCTCGAGGATCCCGACCGGCCCGGGCGCATGCGTGAAGAGTGACTCCGACGGAGACCACCCGTCTGGTCGAGGGCTATCGTAGCTCGGCGAAGCTCGCTTTCAGGCTGCCCGGGCTAGAGGTCGTAGACGTCGCCGTCGGCGGCGCGCTCGATCCCGTCAGGGAGGCAGCTCTGACGGTCGGTGGATGATCACGAGGCGCCGTGCGCCGGAGTCCTCGAACGCGGCGATCGCCTCTTCCGCAGAGAGGTGCCCGCGGAGACCGTCTGGCGCCTTCCTTGCTCTCCTTCAGGGTCGCCTCGCAGAGAAGAGATCTGCATCGCGGCCGACCTCGGCCAGCTGCGGGCTCGGCGCCGAGTCACCGGAGTAAGCGAGGGTCGCCTTGCCGTCGCGTGACGCGCGAGCGCGTAGGTCTGCAGCTGATAGTGCGGCACGCGAACGGGCGTGATCGTGCAGGCCGTCCGCCTCGAACGGTTCGCCCTCGCGCGTACTCGCGGAGCTCGAACGCGTCGAACATGCCTGCGAAGCCGAGGCGCTCGCCGAACTCGCCGAGCTGCGTCCGTCCGCCCGGCGGGAGCCAGAGCTGTGGGGCTGGCAGCTCGCGCCCGCGGGCCGAACATCGAGCCGAGACGTCCAGGGCACCAGGTCGTCCCAGTGGTCGAGGTGGAAGTGCGTGATCACGATGCGCGTCGACATGGGGCCAGCCTTCCTGCTCGCGCAGGCGCGGGAGAACGCCGGACCGCAGTCCAGCAGGACCCGCCCAGACCCTCGACGAGGTACTCCGGACTGTGCGCCGCCAGGGTTGGGCCAGGCGGGCGAGCACCCGACGATCGTGAGCTTCACCTCGCTCAGTGTGGCATAGTCCTCACGTGCCAGAGGGCGCCGCCAATCTCCTCGAAGCGGGTTCCGATCTCTCCGACCTGGACGGGAAGGAGCTGGAGCGGATCGCCACGTCCATGAAGCAGCGGACGTTCAATGCCGGCGACACGGTGACGTCCGAGGGCCAGACCGGCGTCGGGTTCTTCGTGATCGAGGACGGCGAGGCGACCGTGACCGTCGGCGGAGACGAGCGCCGCCGCCTCGGCCTGGGCGACTACTTCGGCGAGGTGGCGCTGCTGAACGAGAGCGCCCGGACTGGCGACGATCACTGCCGACACCGACCTGCGCTGCTACGGCCTGACCTCCTGGGAGTTCCGCCCGCTCGTCGAGACTGCACGGCTCGATCGCCTGGAAGCTGCTCCAGGCGATGTCGAAGACGTACCAGAGTCCGTCTTAGCCGGCTCTCAGCTCGGGCGAGCTGGCGAGCTTGACGCTCGACGGTGTGGCTCTTGCCGCCGCGCGTGTAGGTGATCGAGACTCGGTCGCCCGGGCCGATGCGCGTTGATCGCAGCCCGGAGCTCGCTCGCCGAGGCGATCGACTGCCGGCCGACTGCGGTCACGGTGTCTCTCGCGCGCGCAACCCTGCCGCTGCGGCCGGCGTGCCTGCACGCACCTGAGCCGATCGTCGCGCCCGGCCTGCGTGGAGGGAGTCGCGCAGGAGCGACGCCGAGGAAGGCGTGCTGCGCCTTGCCGCTCGAGATCAGCTGCGTGCGCGATCGAGCGGATCGTGTTCGGAGGGAATCGCGAAGCCGACGCCGTCGCTGCCTCCGGAGTTGCTCTCGATCTGCGAGTTGATGCCGACGACCTTGCCCTGTGCGTTGAGCAGCGGGCCACCGGAGTTGCCGTGATTGATCGCCGCGTCGGTCTGGATCGAGTCGTCGATCGCGAAGCTGGTTCGGCGATGTCATCTCGCGGTGGAGTGCGCTGACGATTCCGGACGTGACCGTTTCCTTCGAGCCCGAACGGGCTGCCGATCGCGACGACGTTGTCGCCGACGACGAGCTTGCCCGAGTCGCCGAGCGTGAGCGGAAAGAGCTCGGACGCGGGCGCGTCGACCTTCGAGCACGGCGAGGTCGGTGGACGCGATCGGTCCCGACGACACTGCGCGGCGAACGTCTTGCCGTTCCAGAAGCTTGACGGACACCGAGCTCGCGCCCGACACGACGTGATCGATTCGTGAGGATGTGGCCGTTCGCGTCGTAGACGAAGCCCGAGCCCTGCCCCTGAGCGGCGCTGACCTCGACGACGCCCTTGCCGCGCGAGTTGGTAGATCGACTGCAACGGAGAGGCCGCTGCCGGCTCGATGCGGGCTGGGAGTCTGCTGACGGTGACTTGCCGCACGACCGTCTTGCTGCCGGCGGACGAGAGCGCGGCGTAGGTCGCCGCGCCGCCGCCGGCGCCGATGAGAGCGCCGGCGACGACCGCGGCCGCCAGGGAGACGGTGCGATCGTTCGGAGGGTGTCATGCCGGCCATCTGACCAGCTGTCGTCTAAGATCCGGCTGAGGACACGAGTAAGAACTCGCTAAGACTGCATCTCACAAACTCCTTACGACCGTCTTAGCACGGTCTTAGGCGCTGAGTGGCACCTTCGACGCAGTGGCCTCGCGAGACATGGAAACCCAAACCGACCCTCCATTCGCGAAGTCTCAGACGGGCGGGACGTTCCCCTCCGCCCGTGTGCTGGTCCTGTGCGCCGCCGCCGTTGCGACCGCCCTTGTGACGGCGGCGGCGCGCGCAGTCGAAGCCGGCAGCGAAGTCTCCAGTCTCCTCAGGTCGATCAGATCGCGCGGGCTTTCGCGGCCGATCACCGACAACGCAGGTTGCGCTGAGCGCGGTTCCCAACGGTTCTGGGGTGGGCAGTACCGGATCGCGACGGGCGAATCGGTGACGGTCTACGCCTCGAACAGCTACCCGGTCGATCCTGCGCTCGGCCAGCGCTGGGCCGACTTCCTCGCGACGCTCGTCCACGGTCCGGAGCTCTCGACCGTCGACGGTGCTGCTCGCGACTCCCTCGCAGATCGCGCGCATCTGCGGAAGCGACGCGGTCGCCTGCTACAGCGCGCAGGGCGCGCTGTCTCTACACGCCGGGTGAGGATCCCGGGCAGCGACCTCTCCGCCGAGGCCGTCATCACACACGAGTACGGCCACCACGTTGCGGCCAACCGCTCCGACGCACCCTGGCTCGCGCTCGACTGGGGCCCGAAGCGCTGGGCGTCGCGCGATGCAGGTCTGCGCGAAGGCGCAAGAGCGGCGTGCTCGTACCCGGCGCCGAGGATCCGGTTCAGTACACCGAGAATCCCGGTGAGGGCTGGGCCGAGACCTACCGAGTGCTCAACGAGCGCAAGGCCGGGCCGCGCCGAGACGCCGTGGCAGATCGTCTCCGACGCGATGTATCCCACGGCCGCCGACCTCACGGCCGCAGAACAGGACGTGACGAATCCGTGGACGCACGTCACCGTGACCACGCAGACGGCCGCGTTCACCCGCACGACGAGGACGCGCACGTTCACGGTCGCCACCCAGCTCGATGGGTCGCTGAAGGTGACGCTGAGGCCCTCGGCAGGGATGCGCCTCGGCGCTCGACGTCTTCGCCGGCGTCGAGCGTGTCGCGCACACCGTGTCGGCCCGGATCGTCTCCGGGGCTACGACGGTCTGCGGCGACGCGGAGCTACCGGGTCCGGGTGAACGCACTCAGCGGGCGTGGCAGCGTCCAGCTCGCGGTCTCGAAGCCTTAGCGCCGACCTCTTAGCTCTCTCTCAGCTTCAACCAGCGACAATGGGGCCGTGAAGATCCTGGTCGTAGACGACGAACGGGCCGTGCGGGAGTCGCTGCGGCGCGCGCTCGAGCTCGAGGGCTACGAGATCGAGCTCGCTGCCGACGGCCACGAGGCGCTCGAGCGCCTCGAGGCGAACGGCGAGCGCCAGCCGGACGCGGTCATCCTCGACGTGCTGATGCCCGTGCGTCGACGGGCTCGAGGTCTGCCGGCGGCTGCGCCGCAGTGGCAACCGCGTGCCGGTCCTGATGCTCACCGCGCGCGACGAGGTCGAGAACCGTGTCGCGGGACTCGACGCCGGCGCCGACGACTACGTGACGAAGCCGTTCGCGCTCGAGGAGCTGCGTCGCGCGCGTGCGCGCGCTCCTGCGCCGGACGTCGGCGGCGACCGGACGAGACTCTGCGCTTCGCCGACCTCGAGCTCGACCCCGGCACGCGCGAGGTGCGGCGTGGCGGCGAGCTGATCGAGCTGACCCGCACCGAGTTCGCGCTGCTCGAGCTCTTCCTGACGCAACCCGCGCCAGGTGCTGACCCGCTCGATCATCTTCGAGCGCGTCTGGGGCTACGACTTCGGCTTCGCCTCGAACTCGCTCGACGTCTACATCGGCTACCTGCGGCGCAAGACCGAAGCGGGCGGCAAGCCGCGTCTGATCCAGACCGTGCGCGGCGTCGGTTACGCGCTGCGAGAGCCGTGAGCTTCCGCGCCCGCCTCGCGCTGGTTGCCGCCGCTGCCGTTGCGCTCGCGGTCGCTGACCGCGTCGTTCGTCGATCTATTTCGTCGTCCGCGACCAGCTGCGGTCCACCGTCGACGATTCGCTCCAGACGACCGCCGCGCAGATGCTAGGCTCCCCCGTCCACGACTTCGAGCACTTCGGGGCCCCGATCGGCGAGCTCGGCGGCGCGACGGTCTATCCGCAAGGCGTCGACGCGAACGGCGAGGATCTACCCGTCACGTGGCGCGTCGAGATCGCGATCGCTGCCGGTCAGCAACGACCGTGCACTGCAGGTGGCTCGAGGCGAGCGAGGCGCGTTCTTCAGCGACGTGCACGTACGCGGAGCGCATCTTCGGATGCTGACGTTCTCCCGTTCGGGCCGGGCGGCGCAGTGCAGGTCGCCCGCTCGCTGACCGAGGTCGACCACTCGCTCGGTCGCATCAAGAACCTGCTCGATCCTGATCGCCGGCGGCGGAATCGCGATCGCGGCCGCGCTCGGGCTGGCTGTGTCGCGAGCCGCGCTCGCTCCGGTTCGGCGGCTCACCACGGCGACGGAGAACGTGACCGAGACCGGAGACCTGTCGGACCGGATCGAAGTCACCGGCCGTGACGAGCTCAGCAGGCTCGCCGGCAGCTTCAACGCCATGCTCGGCGCGCTCGAGGAGTCGTCGCGCGCGCAGCGCCAGCTCGTCGCCGATGCGTCGCACGAGCTGCGCACACCGCTGACGAGCCTGCGGACGAACATCGAGGTGCTCGCAAGCGAGCGGAAGCTTGCCGCGCGGCAGAACGAGAGCGGCTGCTTGCCGACGTCGTCGACCAGCTGACGGAGATGACGACGCTGATCTCCGAGCCTGATCGACCTCGCACGCGGCGAGCAGCACACGGCCGGAACCGGAAGAGGTGCGGCTCGATCTCGTCGCCGCGGATGCGGTCGAGCGCGCGACGGCGGAACCGTCCCGCAGTCACGCTTCACGACCGACCTGCAGGAGTCGACGGTGCAGGGAGTGCCGTCGACGATCGAGCGCGCAGTCGCGAACCTGCTCGACAACGCGGCGAAGTGGAGCCCGCCGGACGGCGACGTCGAGGTCGCGGTGCGCGACGGCGCGCTGAGCGTGCGTGACCACGGGCCCGGCATCGACGAGGAAGACCTTCCTTACGTCTTCGACCGCTTCTATCGCGCCCGTCCGCCGCGCGGCCGGCCGGGCTCGGGCCTCGGGCTCGCGATCGTCCGGCAGGTCGCCGTCGCGCACGGCGGGAGGTCGTCGCCGAGCGGCCGACGGCGGCGGCACGCGCATGACTCTTCGCCTCGAACGGCAGTTCTTGTGGAACTTCTTAGCGGGCTCTTAAGGCTGACTGGTTTCCTTCGGCTCATGAAACTCACCCGAAAGCAAACGATCTTCATCGGCGCGGCGACGCTGCTTGCCGCCGCAGGCGGCGGAGCTGCGGTCGCCGCCTGACGGTGCCAGCTCGCCGAGCCGGAGAGCAAGGCGGTCATCGACGATGCAGCGAAGCAACTCGGCAATCCCGTCGAGCAAGCTGAGCGGCGCACTCAACACAAGCGCTCGCCAATCAAAGTGGGACGCCGCGGTCGCCGCCGGGCGATTGACGAAAGAACAAGGCGCAGAGCTCAAGCAGCGTCTCGAGTCGGGTGACTTCCCGCTGATCGGTGGACTCCGCCACGAGGGCGGTCACCACTTCGGCTTCTTCGGCGGTCTCGGATGCCGCGGCGGGATACATCAGGCGTGACGGAAGCCGAGCTTCGAACGCAGCTCGAGAACGGTAAGAGCCTGGCCCAGGTCGCGAAGGACCACTGGCAAGACGGCCGACGGTCTCAGTCGCCGCGCTCGTCTGCCGACGCGAAGAAGAACCTCGACAAGGCCGTCTCGGCCAAACGAATCAGCGCAAGCCCGGGCAGACGAGATGCTTGACCGGGCTGAAGCAGCGGGATCGCGGACCTCGTGAACTCGACCGACGGCGCCGGGCCGCGGTTCGGGCGACACGGGGAGGGCTTCCGCCACTTCGACGGCGGCCCGTTCTCCTAGCGCTGAAAAGCCGCCAGCGAACGCGCGCCGTTCAGGCTATGGTGACGTCCGGCGGTCCCCAGACATTCCTTTCGTCACCGCCGTGGAAGGAGCTAGATGGGCTCTAAGAGACAGCAGACGTTTGCAGAAGATGGAACGAGAGCGGAGGGTCAAGGAAAAGCGCGCTCTCAAGCAGGAGAAGAAGCAGAACGCGGCAGCCGAACGACTCGCGGGAGAGGCTGAGCTCGTGCTCGACGGCGATCTTCCGGAGGGAGAGCACGTGGAACAGGTGGAAGGACAAGAACAAGAAGAACAGCTCGGCTCGAACCATTAGTACGCAGAGCATCGAGTTGGCGGGCGAGGTCGAGCCCGAGAAGCCGAAGCTGCGCGGCGTTCTCCATCAAGTCGCGTTCTTCATCGCGATCGCGATCGCACCGATCTTGATCGTCGGCGCGCGCCGGGACGCGCACGCTGCCGCCGCAGTCTTTGCAGCGTCAGTGGTCGCATGCTTCGGAGCCAGTGCGCTCTATCACCGCGTGACGTGGAAGCCGCGCGCGCGTCTCTGGTTGCGCCGTATCGATCATGCCGGCGTCTACTTCCTGATCGCGGGCACGTATACGCCTGTGGCGCTGCTCGTGTTGCAGGGAGCCTGGCGCCCGGTCGTGCTCACGATCGTCTGGGCAGGTGCGATTGCAGCGACTCTGCTCAAGTTCGTGTGGGTTGCCGCGCCGAAATGGCTTGCGGCTGGAATCGGCATCGCGCTCGGCTGGGTTGCAGTCGTGGTGCTTCCGCAAATGATTGAGCATCTCCATCCGGCGGCGGTGACCCTGCTCATCGTCGGTGGCCTCGCGTATACCGCCGGCGCGATCGTCTACGCACGCCGTCGCCCGGATCCCCTACCGGCCGTTTTCGGCTATCACGAGCTCTTTCACGCGCTCACGATCGTGGGGGTCTCCCGCCAGTACGTGGCGATCGCGTTCTTCGTCGTACGGGCCGGTTAGACCGACTAGCTGCTAAACTGGCTTGTATAGAGCGAGTAACTGGTTGGCAATTGCGCCTCCACTACCGTTCGTGAATTGGTAGAGGAGGTGTTTTTTCTATGGCAACTGGAACTGTCAAGTGGTTCAACGACTCCAAGGGGTACGGATTTATTTCCCCGAGGACGCCGGTAAGGATCTGTTCGTCCACCACAGCGCCATCGCAGGTGACGGCTTCAAGTCACTGACCGAGGGTGCGAAGGTCGAGTTCGAAGCCGCCGAAGGCCCCAAAGGTCCCGAGGCGAAGAACGTCGTCCAACTGGCTTAATACGCGTAGAAGAGATGCGCGCCATCGTGCGCGCATCTCTCTTCTTGCAGGCATCGACTTCGAAGAAAGGCTGACCACAATGCAGGGGAAGATGCTGTGGTTCAACGAGCAGAAGGAACACGGCTTCATCCTGACCGATGAAGGCGAGCGGCTCTTACGTCCATCGCGACGGTTCTCTCGCCGGGAGAAGTTCCCGTTGGACGCTGTGCGCATCTGGTCGTTCAGTTCGAGGTCGTCGAGGAGAACGGACAAAGAGTGGCGGCGGGGGTCTCTGCGATCTCGAAGGACCCGTCACCGCGCGCGCGCCGAAGAGCGCCAGCCGGGCCGCGTCGTAACGCGGCGCTGGACCAACTTGGCAAGTAACGGGCGGGGCAGGCTTCTGGTTGGGGAACGCGAGGGACGATTGCGGCGTCGCCCGACGCGAGATTCGAGAGCCTGCCCCCGCTCGAAGCGTCGCAAGGCTGTCAGGTCTGCGCGGCACTTCCCAATTCGGAGCCTTGACGGTCGATTAGACGGCCTAATTGTTACGGGCCGCGGCGACGAGACTCGTCTCAGCTACCCGGCCCACCTGAGCTCGCGGCCCGAACTACCGATCGAGCAGCTCGTCGATCGCCGCGTCCACGGCTTCCTGAAGCGACTGAGCCGTGTAGCCGACGAGCTTCACGTTCGACTGCGTCTGGAGCACCTCCACGAGGTCATCGAGGCGCGTCCCCGTCCGCGAGCTCGACGAGGTGCTCGGACTGCCAGGTCGCGATGACGTGCACCTGTCTCATACGCTGACTCGTATCGGCATCTGCGGGCTCCCGGTAAAGCTCTGTGTGCGCGCCAGATGGATGTGTGCGCGGCTTGCAGCGGTCTATGCTTGGACAAGACTCCGCGATGTTGCGCAAAGTTCTCTGGAGTGCGCTAAGCGGCGTATTGGGTGCGCTCGCGGCGATCGCTCTCGCCGCAGCGCCGCCACAATCTGGCGCACGCTGACGGGCGAAGAGCCGCCGACGAAGCGCTGACGACTGCAAAGCACGGTGGTGCTTCTCAGCCGCCGGTCAGGGATCCCTCGCTCGTCGCAGGGGATCGTGAGCTTCTCGCCGACTAGCGGCCGCCTCCTGGTCGAGGATGCGGATTGCGCGCTCCATGGCGACCGGGCCGGAGGCTGCCGATGCCCGCGTGGTAGGGGTGGTCGAGGAACCACAGGAGCAGCAGCGTCGACGAGATCACGATCGCCACGCCGCCCATCATCGTCGCCTGCACGACGACGCCCTCGGCGCTGTCCGCGAAGAACAGCATGAACACGAAGATGATCACCGCGCTCAGCAGCAGCACGATCCACAGCGGCACCGGGATCACCCCTCGGCGCCGTGGGTACGGTCGTTCGCGCGCGCTCTCGCGGTCGGAGCGCTGGTCGAGCCATTTCGCGTATGCCGCCTGCTCGGAGGCAGATTTCGGCTCGACGGTCTTGAGCGATGCGGAACATCGCGAGCGTCCCATGGATTCACTATGTCGCCGAGGGTGCCCGCCTGCATCTTCGGCCACTCCTGGTGGATCACCGTCCGCGCGTAGCAGACGAGTTCGCCTGAAAGGCGCGCACGCAGCTGCGACCGGAAAGAACTGCGCCGTCTCGAACTGCTGTGCCGACGATCTGCGCCTCCGTCTCGGCGCCGCTGCGCGAGGTGTCGAAGCTCTCGAACGCCAGGAAGACGACGAAGCCGAGGAGCACGGCGAACCCGGTTGCGAGGACGCCGAAGACGCCGGCCGCGCGGTCTCCGTCCTCGAAACGGCTCACCCGCCGGGGCCCGGCTGCGAGCAAGCGAGCATCACCGTGATCGCCAGGGCCGTGACAACCACGATGATGAGTCCGGCCCAGACGAGGCTCATGACAGCGTCACCTCAGATTTGAGCAGGTCGTCGTCTTGGCGAGTCCCAGTTGCCTTACGAGCCGACGGGCTATTGACCAGTAGGCGGTCGCACCCGGCTACTTTTTGCTCGCCGCTGCCTTGACCTGGTCCGCGCTGTCCGCGTCGACCTTCTCCTTCGTGACGTTGCTGGCGCTCGAGAGGGCCTTGTCGATGTCGTCTTCCCACGTGCTCCTCGAACATCGCCACGATGCCGGAGCTGTTGGGCGGCAGCGTGTCGTCGACATCTGCCTTGATCTCCTCCTTCTGCGCGTGCGACACCAGTGCGCCGGCGCCCGCTCCGATGCCCGCGCCGACCGCCGCGCTCGCGAGCAGGGCGGGCGGGAAGATCAGTCCGACGACGGCGCCGCCAACCGCGCCCCAGACGGCGCCCTTGCGGTCTCGTGGAAGTCGTCGTCAACTTGGATCTTCCCGTCGGCGCGGCGGCTGACGAGGACGAGCCCGTCGACCTTGATCACATCGTCCTTGGCCAGTTGCTTGATGGTGTCCCAGTCGCCTCGGGCGGCGTCCGGATCAGCGTACGCCGCGATGTAGAGATCGACCGGCGCGTCGGTGGCAGATGCCATGGTTCTCCTCCTTCTCGAATGCGGACCATCCAGCGACGGGACGCTGGAATGCCTCATCGAGCAACGTAGGAGGGTGTTCGCCGCAACACCTCATCCGATGTGCGATGATCGGGGCTCAAGGCCGGAATCCTCGCCCGGCGGCTGAATCCCGATCGTGGCGAGCGGGTCTTGTCGCGAGAACACACCGTTCTCTCGCCGGAGATTCAGCCGGCGTTTGGACCGTCTGAGCGAATCATCCGATCAGCATGATGAGCGACCGCGCGGTCCGGCCTAACCTGGCGGAAGCGATTTCGTAGCGGAGCTCAAGGAGGTTTCACGATGCTTGATGGGCGAACTCGACGTCGTAGTCGTGATGCCGGAAGATGGGTCACCGCGAGCACCGATCCTGGCGCTGCATCGCAGTTCTGGTCCTGGTGGGGGCCGGTTGCGGCAGCAGTTCCGACACGAAGGCCAACGAGGCGTACGCAAACAGCGTCTGCAGCGCGATCGGCAATTGGGAGCAGGAGATCAAGAGCATCGCCACGAGCTTCAGTCGGCGGAGTCTCGCAGGCCTCCTTCCAGACGAGCATCACGCAGGCCGAGGCCGCGACCAAAACGCTCCTGACGCAGATCAAGGCTGTCCCGCCCCCTGACTCCTCGCAGGGACAAGCCGCCAAGCAGCAACTCGATCAGCTCACGACCGACATCAGCAACACGGTCGACGCCGCGAGCACGGCTCTCACACAGCTCCAGGCCAATCCGTCGGCCGCCGCCCTCAGCGCGACGGTCGCGACGCTCGCACCTCAGGTGCAAAGCCTCGCGAACGAGACCAACGTCGGCGATCAGCACCTTGAAGGACGCGGGCGGCTCGCTCTCCTCGGCGTTCAAGAGCACCGACTCCTGCAAGAGCCTCGGCGGTAGCTGAGGCGCAGCGAGTCGCAGCGTGGGCCGCACGGGAGTGTGCGCTACCGAGCTCCAGAAGCCTCGACCGAGCGGCGGGCCGCGAGCATCTGGACGCCGCCGCAGACGACGAGAGCCACGCCCACGCCGAGAATCGACCCGCCCGTAACGTCGAGCAGCCAGTGCGCGTGCAGGTAGGTGCGGCTCCAGGCCATTCCCGCCGAGTTGCGAGCACGGCGAGCGACCACCACATTCGCCTCCGCGGGCCCACGTGCGTGAAGAGCAGGACAGCCACGACCGCGGTCGCGCCGGCGAAAGCCGCGTGCCCGGACGGGAACGACGTGCCGCTCGGGTGGACGAGAGGCGCAGGCGGGCGCGCGGACGGCCGACGAGCGCCTTCGTGATCGAGGAGATCAGCGGAGTCAGGGCTTCCGTCAGCGCGAAGGCAGCCAGCGACCACCGGCGTCTGGCAACAAAGAGCACGACAGCCGGGACGGCGATCAGGAGCGCACGCCCGACGCCGCGCCCGAGGGCGTTGAAGACGAGCGCGACGTCCTTCAACACGGGCGTGGCGATGTCGCTCATCCACTCGTTCCACCGTTGCTCGAGGTCGAGCGGCGCCTGCGGCACGACGAACGCCAGGAGCACGAAGAGCGCGAGCAGGACAAGCCCGACCACGAGCGCGCCACGGGTCTGCGAGGAAGCGTCGAGGATCACCGGGTATTCGAGACGACAGGCGCTTCAGGCGGCGCGCCGGCGGCGCGGCAGTCATCGTCCGGCCGCGATGTGCCCGAGATCCTTCATACCGGACCCGCTGAACCTGCCGAACGGCGCGTTCGCGATGAAGAATTCCCGGATCCGCTTGGGATGCAGGTCAGGCATCGTCGACCTCCTCGGTTCGGGCGACCTCGTCCACCGTAGGCGTTCCGAGCCATGCTACGAGCGACCGTGTGGTTGCGAAGTGGTCCGGTGCAGGGACCGTGGCAGGCCGTTTGCTGAGCTTCATGGCCGACCATGTCGCAGCACCTGACGCGACACGTCACCCGAACAGGATGATCTGCGGGCTTTGTCATGCCGCGGTGCAACTTCGTGGTTCATCCCGATTGGGTGACGGGTCGGCGGCCCTCGAATGCGACCGTTCAATGCGTGAGTCACTCGTCGGGCTCACTTCTCATTCGATCGGCGTGGTGCCGCAGCGACGCTTGCGTTGTTCGCGGTTGGTTTTCTTGCCGCCTGCGGCGGCGGGAATGGCTCGGCAGGCGGGACGCTGACGAGCGGCGGGACACGGACGACGCCGACGCGATCGACGCCCTCCGTGCCCGCCCGACGCGATCAACGCCCTCCGGTGCCCGCTCCGACGCGATCGACGCCGACGGTGACCGCTCCGACGCGATCGACCACGACTGTCACGGAGTCCCAAAACGACAACCGTGGTCGCGGTATCCCCGCCGCCGGCCACGACAACGACCTCCGGTGCCACGACAACGTCTGGAGTCAGCCCCGCCGCGGTCGCGGCCGCCGCCGCCGCCGCGTCGCAGACGGTGACGAAGCGAGCAGCACGCAGTGGGGCTGGATCGCCTTCGCAATTCTCGCGGTGGCGGTCCTCATCGGCGGGATCGTCTGGTGGTGGCGGAGACGCTCCGCCCAGGCGAAGAACGAAGACGCCGCCCGCCGGGCCTGCCCGCCCTGAGGGATCCTCGTCTGACCTACCCTGGTTAGCTCTCGGCCGCCGATCGCAGGGACCAATGCAACGCCCGCCGCGGCTGAGATGATCTGAGCTCGTGAGCGCTGATCGGCCGAGCCAGGGCCTCCGTCGGCTTGCTTGCCGGTTGCCGACTGGCTGCCGCGGTATGACCGAAGCTGGCTTCGCGGTGATCTGACAGCCGGGATCGCGGTCACCGCGCTGATCGTGCCTAAGAACCTCGGTTATGCCGGCATCGCCGGGGTGCCGATCGAGAACGGGCTCTACGCGGCGGCAGCCGGCGCGATCATCTACGCGCTCTTCTGCACGTCGCGGCAGATCTCGACGGGGCCGAGCTCGGCGCTCGCCGCGGTGGCCGGGGGCGCGGTGCTGGTGACCAAGCTCGGAGGTCAGGAGGCGGCGCAGCTCGTCGCAGCGATCACGCTGGTCACGGGCGCCCTGTTCCTGCTGCTTGCGCTGTTTCGGATGGGCTGGATCGCGCAGTTCCTGTCGAAGGCGGTCGATCACTGGGTTCCTCGCCGGCGCCGCGATCGACGTGACGATCGGTGAGCTGCCGAAGCTGACGGGGACGTCATCCGAGCGGCGACAGCGCGTGGCGGGAGCTGGCGTCGTGGATCCAGGGACGCTCGGCGAGCATGCACTGGACGACGCTCGTCGTCGGGGCTTGTCGCGCTCGGCGTGATTCTCGGGCTGCGGTTCGCCGCGCCCGCGGTTCCGGGCGCGCTGGTGCTGGTCGTCGGCGGGCTGCTCGCATCGGGACTCTTCGACCTCGGCGCCCACGGCGTTGCGCTCGTCGGCCACGTTCCCCGCGGCTTGCCCAGCCCCGCGCTTGCCCGACTGGGACCTCGTCAGGACGCACCTCGTCGACGATCGGCATCGCCTCCGGTCGCGCTGCTGCTGATCGGGTTCTCCCAGACCGCCGGCGACGCCAGAGCGTTCGCAACGCGGCACCGCTACCGCATCGACGTGAACCAGGAGTCGGTCGCGCAGGGAATGGCGAACGTCGGGGCCGGGGTGTTCCAGGGGATGCCGGTATCGACGAGCCTCTCTGCGAAGCTCGCTGAACGAGTCGGCGGGCGCCCGAACGCCGGTCGCGTCGCTCGATCACCGGGCGGCCTTGTGCTGCTGACGCTGATCGTGCTCGCGCCGCTTTTCTCGGCTCTTCCGAAGGCCGTGCTCGCAGCGGTGATCATCGACGCTGTCATCTTCGGGATGATCGATGTCGGTGAGTTGCGGCGCCTTCACCGCGTCGCGAGGGTCGACTTCTGGATCGCCGCCGCGGCGATCCTCGGCGTGCTCTCGGCCGGAGTCCTCGCGGGCGTCGTGATCGGCGTCGCCCTCTCACTCGGCTGGCTCATCTACGTCGCAACCTCGCCACGCGATGCCGCGTGCTCGGCCGCCAGCCGGGCAGCCAGGCGTTCCGCGAGCTCGACGAGAATCCCGGTGACGAGACCTTCCAGGGCATCGCCGTGCTGCGCCTCGACAGCGGCCTCTTCTTCGCCACCGCCGAGGCGCTCGACGATCGCGTCCGCGCGGTCATCCGGGACAGTGAGCCGCGACTGCATGCGCTCGTCATCGACCTCGAAGGCGTCGATTTCGTCGACTCGCAGGGAGCAGCGAAGCTGGCCGAGCTCTACGAGGTCGCGAAGGCGGACGGGCGTCACGCTCCGACTGGCGCGGGTCAAGCCGCAGGTTCTGACGTCCTCGACGCCGACGGGATGGTGGCAACCCTCGGCGCCGACAGCATCCACGGAAACGTCGATCAGGCAATCGAGGCGCAACTCGCCGAGGACGCCCGACCAGCCGCCCTGACTGGCGCCCAACGGCGTCGGAGCACGGACCGTCCTCAATCTCCTTCGTCGTCCTAAGGAAACCGACCACGGCGACCCGGAGACAATCGGGTCGTCGCAGCCGCTGGTCGATGAACATCACTGGTCCCGCATGCGTCGGAACCGTCCGTCGAGCACGTCGGGATCGAATGAGAGAGGCCGACGTGGAGACCGGATGCGCCTCGTCATGTCAGCCTGTTAGCGGCGGGATGCCTTTGGCAATCAGGTCGACGCCGAGGACGAGGAAGAGCACCGGTCATTACGGCGGCGTTGTGCACGTTGGAGCCAGCTCTTCAGCCCGTCGAGCTCTTTCTTCGCCCTCTCGCCGCCCAGCAGGTAGTAGACGACCGGCCCCGCGATCGTGAGACTCGCGAGCAGGACGAACACGATCAGCGAGACCGCGGCGTCGGCGGTCGAGAGGCCGAGCTGAGCGAGGCCCGTCGCCGCTCTCGATCGTGAGGATCAGGTTCTTGGGGTTCACTCCGGCGAAGCAGTACGCCAAGGCCGAGCGCCTTCCCCGGGGCGAGCGTGTCGATTCCGTGCATCCACTTCGGCATTTTCGGGCTCGGCGCCGGCGGCACGGCCGGCTACGCCATTGCGCGCGCAGCCAGCAGGAGGAAGAGAAAGGCCGAGAGCGCGATCTTCAACCACGAGATCGTGTCGGAGGCAGTGTTGTCTGTAGCTGCGTTGGCCTGGTCGGCAGGATGGCGTAGACGGCGCCGCTCACGATCGCGAGCGTGGCGGCCCAGCCGAGCAGCGAAGACGGGGCCGTTCACCCGCCGCGCTGCGAGAACAGCATCAGGATCACGGCGATGATCGGCACCGGGCTGATCCGCAACGCCGATGGCGAAGTGGTGAATTTCGCTGATTCCTGGCCCACGGCGCTCTCCTCAGTCAGGGGGCGGTGTGGCTTGTCCGCCGCCCTTCGGTCCAGCGACCGAGTTTTTCCTCAGTCGCGGCTATCATCGGCGCTCCTTCGAATTCCTGGACGGACGTGGTTGGCGCCTGTCAGAACGCCCGTCGTCGCATGCGTCGCCGCCTCGCCTCCGCACTTCACGCACCGAGATGGGCGAGAGCGGCCGTCCAAACTGGGTCGATGAACAGCGTCACCGGTCCCGCATGCGTCGGAACGGGTCCCTCGAGCACCTCGATCGAGTAAGAGAGGTCGCCGGCCCCGTCGAGGTTCGGCTCCTTGAGCACGACCACGGCGTCGTCCGGCGCGTCGGCGTCGTGCTCGAGAAACGCGAGCACCGCGTTCGGCGGGTCGGTCTCGAAGCTGTTGTCGCCGATCGCCCACAGGTCGACGTAAATCGGCGGTCGACATATGTCCGACCACTCGCTTGGGCCGGTCGGAGAAATAGAGCGTCGACGGCGTGATCCCGCGCAACTTGAGGGTCTGCCCGTCGCTGTCGACACCCTCCGCGGTTTGCACGAACATCGACTCCTCGCTCTCGGGCTGCTCGGCCAAAATCTCAGTCATCGCTCAACCTCCAGTTAGGGCTTGCGGCAGTCATCCACAGGCTCGAGTTGCGCTCGGGCCCCGCCCAGGGCTTTTCGAGAAGAGCGCGAAGAGCGACTGGAGCGGGCTGTAGAGCAGAGTCTGGGGACCACACGGTGCGAGTCTGGCCAACTCATAGGGGAGATGAGCCGTAGTGAGCGAGTCTCACCTGGGTGAACATCTAGCAGCGGCGCGCTCTTGCGGGATTCGAAGCGTCGCCGTCTTGTCACGACTGGGTGCATCTAGCCAGTGGCTACCTTCCCGACGCTAGAAGCTTCGTCGCCCGCGCGTTCAACGCACTGGACGTGCCCGCAGAAGCTCAGCCTCCAGACGCCGGCAGTGGGCTACGCGTCATCACGCTCCCTCCTCTGGCGGGCGCGCGATCATGTAGACGAGCACCCCGAGCAGCGGTAGGAAGATGACGAACAGCGTCCAGCCTGCCTTCGCCCAGCCGGAGGGTGGTCTCGGCGAGTGAAGTTGTCCCAAGTGACCATGATCAGGCAGCCAGATCCAGATCACCCAGGCGAAGAAAATGACCATCGTCCAAAAGATGTCCAGGAACGGATAGTCGGAAGCAAGAACCACGGTCGCACCCCTTCGGTCGCAGTTATTGTCGTCGCGGAAACTTCTGCGGCGAGCCACTAAGCACTGTCTCTGGCTCCTTTCTGTCGTCGTTCTTCGCTGACAAGTCACGCTCCAAGCGAGAGGAGGCGACCGGGTCTGAGCTTCTCAACACTTCAGCATCATGGCCCTTTGCTAGGTGACCCAAGCTCGTCCGAAGCCAAGATCACTCCTAGGTGAGCGAGCGAAACCACCTTCCCGACGCTCGTGTCTTCGTCGCCGGCGCGTTCGACGCACTGCGTGCGCGCGAGTTCGGTCTGGGACGCCGGCGGGGGCTCTGGCGATCGACACCGCTACTCGTCAGGTCGCCGGGAAGGACGTCGGCATCTACGCTCACGTCGTCGGTGCTGCCCGTCATCCGGGGCATTGTCGCGTCGGTCACTGAGCGGCGTTCGCGAATGCCGCGTAGACCTCGCTAGCCGAGATCGACCGGGAAGAGCGTCAAGGACCTCAAGGACGAGCCGGCGGAGGCGCACGCAGGAATGGCAGGGCTACCGCGATTGGCGTTTCACCTAGGTGATATGCGTCTCGCCTCACCTATGCGCGCGCGAACCTCCGGATATGGCGGGCGACGACAGCGCCCGCGCGGAGTCCCGACTCTGATTCGCGGCGAGCTCGACGATCGCAGTCAGGGGCCCTTTGTTCAAGACGAGGACCAGGGCCCTGCGCGCGACCGTGCCGATCGAGTACCGCAACCGCCTGCGGCGCCGATGAAGGGAGAACGAGTTGACCGCTGACAGAAAGAAAGAGCAAGCGAAGCACGACCAAGCGCGGCGGCAGAGCCGGTTCGCATCCATCGAACGGGCGCGTGAGCCACCCGACGGTGGCCGAGCGGGCCGAAGCTTGGCAAGACCGCGCGAGCGAGGTTCCGCGCGCGATGGACGCTGCCCTCGAGGTGGAGACCGGGCGGGACCGCGGTGGCGTACCTCGAGGAACGGACTCCGTCGCGAGTTCAGGAGCTCATCCCGATTCGTTACGGCAGGATGCTCGTCTCGGCGTTCACCTTCTACCGCGGCGCCGCGAGCATCATGGCGGTCACGACCTCTCGGCCGGGCCGCGGTCGGGGCTGAACGTGCAGCTTTGCGGTGACGCCCACCTGTCGAATTTCGGCGGCTTCGCGGCACCCGACCGTGATCTCGTGTTTGACGTCAACGACTTCGACGAGACGCACCCGGGTCCGTTCGAGTGGGACGTCGAAGCGCCTCGCTGCGAGCTTCGCGATCGCCGGGCCGCGATGCAGCGGCTTCACGGGGCGCCGAGTGCCGGCGTGCCGTGCTGGCGGTCGGTCGAGAATACCGCGAGGCGATGGCGTCAGTTCGCAAAGTCGAGGAACCTGGCGGTCTGGTACGCCCGCCTCACCGCCGAAGACCTCGAGCAGCGGTTGGCGCGGGGTTGCCTCGAAGAAGCGCAAAGAAGAACGTCGCGCGCACGAGCGCCAGGGACGGACGAAGGACAACTTGAAGGCGTTCGCGAAGCTGACGCACGTCGGTCAACGGGGAGGTGCGGATCGTCTCCGACCCGCCGTTGATCGTTCCGATCTCCGAGCTCGGTCGACGAGAACGAGACGATGCTCGACACCATGATCCAGAGTCTCCTACGCTGACCGTACACCGGCAGATCACTGCCGGACGATAGGCGCGTGCTTCTGGAGAGCTATCGGTTACGGTCGATCGTGCGCGCAAGGTTGCAGCGAGTCGGCAGCGTCATGGCTGACGCGCTGCTGGATCATGCTCTGCATCAGCGCGACGGACGGGACCCGCTCTTCCTCAGGTCGAAGGAGGCGTCAGGACTCGGTCTCGAGCTGGCGCTCGGCGCGCCGCAATGTATCGCAAACCACGGGCAGCGCGTACGTTGAGGGTCAGCGTCTGACGCAGGCGGCCAGCGACATCTTCCTGGGCTGGATTCGCACCACGGGTCGACGGCGTCGACCGCGACTACACGTCCGACAGCTCTGCGACTGGAAGGCGTCCGTGGACGTCGAGACGATCACGGCGCCGGGCCTCGCGGTCTACGCGCAGGCGTGCGCGTGGGCGCGTCATCCCGCGCATACGCGCTCCGGTGACCGCATCGCGATCGCCTCGTACCTCGGCAAGAGCGACGCCTTCGATCGGGCGATAGCGGACTTCGCCGCCGCATATTGCGGATCTCAATGAAAGCGACTACAAGGCGCTCGTGCGCAGGCCGTCCGCGGCGGACAGTAGTAAAGGCCGGAGGAAGGGACATGGCCCGCCCCGGCGATACCGCGGGGCTGCGGAGCCCCTGGCCTGCGGGCGGGGAACCCCGCCTGCGGGAGCCTCGGCTCGCTTTCTCAACCGTGAAGCTGTCGGGTCGGCCAGAGCCCGGTCAAGCCTGCCTCGGTGGAATCTAAAGTCAACAACTCTGACAGGCGAGTCGAGCTGCCAGGCCCGCTTACTGGTTCACCTAGGGAGATCACCCGAGGTCGCCACAGGCTGCACCACCCATTCCAGGTGAACTGTCCGTGGGCAGATGCCTATGCGCCTCAAGGGGCAGCGAGGCGCCATGACGATCCAAGAGCGACGCTCCTGTCGATCTCTTACATCGCGGCCTACTCTGATTCCCACCGTCGCCCAGTCCGACTGGGACTGGACAACATCAGAGCATTTCAGAGGAAGTGGACGATCGCCTACCGAGGGGTTGGCGCTCGTCAGTCGTGGCACGGATGGGCAAGTTATCGACGTCAAGGTACAACGCTCCACACCGTCGATCTTATGGAGCAGGTTTGGGGGAATTTGCAGCCACGTGGACTACTCGTCGGCCTTCATCTTTCCTTGCGCCCGCATTCCTGGCTCCCCGTGTCGTCTGGAACAGAGGCGGCTATTGAGTGCCGGCGCCGGCGGGCTCCTTCTCCCATGGCAGGAAGGAGGACATCAAGGGACGAGGGGTCGCTGGACGACCTTCCTGGTCCTGGGCTTCGCAGGATCGTGGCGCTGACTCGGAGGAAAGCAGTATGCAGACCGACTGGGCAGATGCGCCTGGTAGTGGACAAGGTTTCCGGGCATCGAGGTAGACAAAGAGAGCGCAGAGCAGGGCAAAGGTGCATTGCTGGCTACCAGCGTGGAGCCTCCTGAGCCACGGATGCTATCAGGGGCCGACTCAGCTCTGTCCGTCCCTCGTCCCCGTTTTCCTAGACGACGGGACGGGGCAGGGCTCGGCACGCACCGGCGAATTCTCACTCGCCACTCAGGCCAGCGGGCGAGCGATCTGCGAGCCGGCCGGCTATCCCGATCGCGATCTGTAACCACCCTGACGCCGGCGAGGTCCACCAGGCCCTTGCCGACGCGCGCTGCGGTGGCATTTCACCTCGGGGGTTTATCGTCTCGCCTCACCTACAAGCGCAAGCAACCTCTCGGTACATGCGCGCGGCGCGTTGCAGGAAGCTGCCGATCGAACCGAATTGTCAAAATATCGGGGCGAAGCTTCGACGCGATCGCTTCGGGCGCCTTGATCGGAGCGGCTTCGTGCGGGATGGAATCGTGGAGCACCGGCAAGGCCGCGTGTTTTGACCGGGACGATCGTCGATCAGGCGCATCTGCTCGGCGTGATCGAGCAGATCCAAGAGCTCGGGCTCCAAAGCTCGTGTACGCCGGCGGGAACTCGCAGGTGCAGCACTCGAACATCAATCGCAGAAGCGACCAACATGAAGTGGACAAGCAGGCCGAACATCGTGTTCTTCTTACTGGGACAACTTCGGGTGGGGTGAAGCCACGAGCTGCGTGGCGGAGCGCCGTGTTGCGCGGTGCACCCACGCCGCGGACCGACGGGCCTCGCCGCCGAAGGCCTGAAAAGCTCCTGAACTTCAACGTCGAAGCGGAGTGCATCGCCCAGCCGATCGGCGTCACGACCCAGATCGACACGCTGCAGATCGCACCGGTCACCGTCGCCGTGCTCACCGCATACCTCGCCGTCTCCGGATCCGGCGAGCTCATGTCCCTGGCCGCAAGGCGCGCAAAGTGCAAGCCCGCGCATGGCGACGACGCAGGAGATTCCGGACGCCACCGCTCGGTCACAAAGAGGAGGTACCTAGATGACGTCGCAGGCGGCCACGACGAAGAGGATGCCCGAGGCGCCGAGCACCCTGCGGCAGTGGTTTCCGGCGGCCGTATGGCTACCCCGATACCAGTGGGGAAGTTCACCGTCCCAGACCTGATCGCGAGCGATCAGCGTTCGCGGCGCTGCTGGTCCCGGAGTCGATGGGCTACGCGACGGTGGCGAGGCGTGCCGGCCCAGCTCGGCCTGTATGCGGCGCCGCTGGGACTGGTCGGCTACGCGCGCTGTTCGGCGGATCTCGTTTGCTGCGTGTTCGGCGGCGCCGGGTCGGTGGCCCGCGGTCTCGGCGAGCGTCGTCGAGCGAGGCTCTCCCGGACAACACGCACCAGGCCGTAGACTTCACCGCGGCGCCTCGCGCTGGCCACGGGCGTCGTCTTTCTCGTCGCCGGTCTGGCCCGAATGGGCTGGATCTCGAACTTCATGTCGAAGGCGGTGCTCGCCGGGTTCATCACGGCGCATGGCCATCCAGATCATCGTCGGCCAGCTTCGCCAGCCTCGTCCGGCGTCGCCCAGGGCTCCGGTGACACCTTCCAGAAGCTCTGGGACGTCCTGAGCCAGATCTCCGACTGGAGCCTGGTGGCGACGGCCATCGGCGTAGGCTGCCGTGCTCCTGATCTTTGCGATCGGAGATTCACCCCCACGGTGCCCGACGGCGCTGACCGCGGTCGTGATCACGCTCCATCACTCGTCGTTGCCGTCTTCGATCCGGACATCGGCCTCGTGCCACAAGATCCCGACCGGGTTGCCCACGCCCGGGGTTCCGAGCGGGATCTCGGCTTCCGATTGGCTGACGCTGCTCCTCGGCGGGGCGGTCGTCGCGCTTGGTGGGCTTCTCGGAGGGCTGGGGTGCATCGGAAACAATTGCGGCGAAGACCCACGACGAGCTCGACACGAACCAGGAGTTCCGCGCCTATGGCGTCAGGAGCTGGGCGCCGGAATCCTGGGCGGCATGGTCGACGACCAGGAAGCCTGTCGAAGTCGTCGGTAGCGATGTCGGCCGGCGCCAAAACCCAGATGGCCAACCTGTTCCTCGCGGTGGTCGTGGTGGCGGTGCTGCTGGTGCTGGCCCTAGCAATGCGTAATGA
>ERZ1370068.10046-contig-8777_pt1 | contig 47096 bp, 76 predicted proteins | sample MGYA00561227_ERZ1370068 | MGnify/ENA primary metagenome ERZ1370068 (study PRJEB38410, sample SAMEA6850437) | metagenome | study: Metagenomic assessment of the ecological functions of the soil: analysis of the soil microbiota associated with the... | reverse complement strand
TACGTATTGCTCCATCTCGGGCGTGCGCCCTGCCGCTCGAATTCTGGTCGATGACGGTCGACCGCATCGATCTGCGAGACCTGTGGCGCGGCGCTGGTCGGCCAGCTTCGCGCCGCGGGCCGCTAGCCGGGCAAGCCGGGGAAATACGAGCCTGGGGCAGAAGCTCTTCCATTGGGGGATCGCGGGCGTGTGCCGCCGGGCTCGTCGCAACCGGGCTGCTGATGCTCGCGAAGCTCGATACGCCGTTCTGGCAGCGCAATCCCTATTGGTCTCGGAGACCACGTGGGGGATCGTTATACGATCCACGGCATCTGCGCCACGCTGGCCCTCCCGATGATCATCGTGCATGTGTATTTCGTGCTGCGGCCGGAGCACCTTCACTCTGCTGCGCACGATGGTGACGGGCTGGGAGACGCGGCGCGAATATCTCGAAGACACCGATACCAGCCGCTGGCGGCCGGAGGAGCTGAAAGAGTGAACGCGATAGCGCAACCGGGGATCGAACGCGCTCCAGGCGCCGTGATGGAGCTGGGGCAGCACATCGAAACCATCGAGGAGGCCTATGAGTTCATGCTGGCCTACGCGGCGCAGGGCCGGCGCGCGACGAACGCGGCACAACGGGGCCGGGCATCCGGCATTTCCTCGGCCGTCTCGATGCGGCGCTCGGCGCACTGCCGCATTCAGCCGCGGGCGCCTGCCTCGAGCTCGGATCGATGGACGATTGCACCGGCATTCTCGTGGTTCTCGCCGAGGATGCTCGCAAGGCGCACGCGCTGGTTCGCTTCGTGCTGAGCCGCGAAACGATCGGCTCGCAGCTGGCCGACAATCTCAACGCCAGCATCCACCTTCGCGCGCTTCTGACGGACCTCTTCGTCCTCGACGAGTCCTGAAGGTCGCGAAGCCGCTGCTCGCCCCGGCAGCTAGTGTCGCGTTCCGGAAATACCTTGCGGAAGTCTGCCTGCTCCTCTCCCAAAAGCAGCCGTTGATTGTCGGCTAACCCCGGATGGTCGCCGAGCGTGCATGGAAACCACCGGTCATGAAACTTTCTTGCTGCGGTCTTCGCCGGGCAGCAACTGCGCGAGCTCGGCGCCGCCAACTAGCTTGACTCCATGCTTGGCGGCAAAGGCACGTCGCGTTGTCGGTGATCTCGCCTGCGGCCATGTAGATGCACTCATGCGCGTTGCGCGCTTCCTTCATGGCGTGGAGGTCGTAAAGGGCCCCGACGCCCGTCTGCGCCACCTTCCAGCGCTTGCAGTTCACGAGCGCGGTGCGCCCCTCCTTTGTGATCTCGAAATTGGCGGCAGCGCCGCTAATCGGCGCGGACGCCGTATCCTTCCCGCCGATATGCCGCCTCGATGGCGCGGGAAAATTCGACCCACGACATTGCACGAACCGTGGCGAGCGTATTCTCGACGCGGGCCTCGACGGCGCCTGGAACGCTTTTCCAGGCGGCGATACACCCGGATTACCAGGAACGGCAAACCGGTAACCGTGCCGAAGATCCGGTACGCCTCGGGCAGCAACGCGATTGCGACGGCGGTCAGCGCGCCGGCGATGGCGAAACTGATCCACCACGACGAGCGCAGCAGGACTCGCGAACAGCGAGTTTTCATTCATCTTCCACTTCATGCGCTACCTCGCGCACTTCCCCGAAGGCATAGGCTGGTCAGTATAGAGGAGCCAGCTCGCGCTGGGCCTGATCTGGTCTTTCTGAGCCCTCGCACCCGAACCACCAGCAACGCAAGCTAGAACGACCACGACAGTTTCAGTACCGCGCCGTTCTTGCTTCCCGACGCTACGGTCGGATAAGGGGTGTTCAGCGAGCTGATTCCCACCCAGCTCAGCTGGGCGCTGAACTGATCGAAATCGAAGACCACGCCAACGCTGGCATCGAATACGTAGCGATCGACCGGCCGGCCATAGGAATCGTCGCTGCTGTTGCGCAAGACACCGCCGTGCGCGATGAGACGAACCCGATCGAACAGCTCCTGCGACGCGTTGACTTCGCCATAGATCACGCCCGACTGTCCGAAGTAGCGCGGCGCATAGTACAGCCGTCGTACTTACTTTGTCGGAGGCGATGCCCACGTACACTTCGCCATAGTTGTAGCTTTGGCCACCCGTGAAGGCGGAATAGTCGCCGCCCGCTTCGAAGCTCAGGCCGGACGGCATGCGGCTGGCGTAGCCGGCGAAAGCGACCGCTTGCAGCTCTCGACTTGTTGGGGAGCCGAGCTGGACGGTGGACGCGAATGCGCCGCCATACCACCCTGACGCATCGTCATACGCAAGGGCAAGCTGCGCGGCCGGTCTGTTATCGCTCAGAGAAACGCCGCGATACCGGTAATCCGAGAGCAGCGCTCGCGCTGCCCGAGACCTGGGCAAAGGTCTCCGCGGAAACGAATAGAAACCAAAGAGCAAAGGCGCCGCGCCGACCTCGGGCGGTCAAGGAGATGACCACGATCCAGTATCACGCGCCACCGTGCACGCACAGGCGCAGGTTCCTGCGGCCTTTCTAACGGCTTCGCAGGCGTCGACGATGACCGCGGCGATCGTCAGACGTGCCTCGCAGCACTCGAGGCGCCAGCGCCTCCCGCAATTGGTCGGGGCGCAGGTCGGGAGCAACATCGCGCAGCAACGCCACGAGACCGGTGACATGCGCGGCAGCGAACGATGAACCGGTAACGAATCCCCACTTTTGACCCGCCATGGTCGTTGGAATGTCTCGCCCCGGCGCCAGTAAGATAGCCCCAGCTACATCGTGCCCGTCATCCCCCGCGACCGCAAGGACTCCGCGGTGCGAGGCGGGAAACCCACCGTTGCCAGGCTCGGGATCGGCGGCAGCGACAATGGTGATACCGCGCGACAAGGCGATGTCGAGAAGTCGCTCGAGCAGCCGGTCGCGAGGCCCACCGAGGCTCAGATTGATCACCTGGGCATTTTCGTCGAGCGCGAACTGCAGCGCCTTTGCCAAGGTGAAGCTGCTGCAAACGGCCGCGGTCTCGCCGGACTTCGTGGTTTGCCAGCAAGCGCGCAGCGCCAGGAATTTCGATTCGGGCGCGATCCCGGCGATTCCTATGCCGTCGTCAGCGCGCGCGGCGATGATGCCGGCAATCGCGGTCCCATGCCATTCGGCGACATCACTACGACCATCCACGAAGTTTCGCGCCACGGCCACTCGCCCGGTCAGATCGGGATGGTTGACGTCAACGCCCGTGTCGATCTCGGCCACACGAACGCGTCTTCCCGTCGTGATCTTGTGCAGCTCGTCCAGATGCCAGAGTTTGGCGCTCGGTTGCAGCGGGTACAACGGATCGTTGTGCGCCAGCACACGGAACAACTGCATCGCCTGCGCCGATTCGACGCTCGGATCCTGCGACAGTCTTTCCACGATCTGCGCCAGCGCTACATTGCCCGGGACCTCCGATGACGAAACAGTCGACGCCGAGGGCAGCCACCGGCCAGCCGTCGATGATCTTGAGGCCGTATTTCGTCGCAAGTCGTTCGGCAATCTGCCGCCGCGCATCGCGTCCGGCAGCGCGGTCGTAGCTGCCGGTGTAGCTCGCGTCGGGACGAAAGTGTGGTGCCGGCAAGCGCAGCAGGACGAGGACCTGCCGTTCGAGCGATTCGCTATCGGCCGCGATCTCCGGGCGATCCATTCGCGCGCAGGCGGCCACGCACAAGCAAAGCAACACGAGGATCGAAGTAGCGAGTGCTCTTCATCGAGCGGGCCGGAGGACCGAGGGGCTCGATCAGCAACGCAGCGCGCTCGGCCCTTATCGCCTGCGCCGCCCGCTCCGTCTGCCCCGGCGGAACCTCGAGCACGTACGCATTCGCCTGGGTCGGGCCGTCCACGATTCGCGCTCCGGCGCTGCGCAAGATGCGCTGCACTTCCGCCACGGAGGTTGTCGGGTTGAACACGACGACGAGACTTCCCGTAGCCGGCGCTGTCCGCATTCCCCGCACCGAGGGTGCGATACAGAACCGGGCCGTCGGTGCTCTGTGAGAAGCAAGGCGCCCAGCACGACGATCACCGCGAATTCAGCCGCGAGCGCCCATGGCAACCAGCGCCGCGTGCGGCCCTCGGACCGCCGCAGCCGTGCAATCGAGTCTCGGCCCTCCCTCGGCGCTTCCAGCTCGCGGCGCGGATTGCGAAAGGCAGCGGACGCGCCCGGCATGTCCTCGCCGGCGATGCAGGCTGCGTGGAGTTCGCGCAACCACTCGACCTCGTGCCGGCAGTTCGGGCATTCGTCGACGTGTCGCTGCACGAATGCGAGTTCGTCTCCCTTCAAGCGTTCCATTTACCAGCCACGGCAGGAGCACGTCGCGCGACCTTGTGCGTCGGCGGCATCGAGCCGAACGACGCGGTCATTCATGGATTGCCCTCCGCGCGTCGGGCAATTCGCGCTCGGGGCAGCCTTGGGCTCATGCCGCCTCCTCCCGCGGTTCGGCCAGGAGCGCCTTGAGGCGCCGTCGCGCGTGGAACATCCTTGTCTTCACGGTATCGATGGGGCAACCGACGATGGTCGCAATTTCGCGGTACGTGCAACCCTCGAAATAGGTGAGCTCGATGACCGCGCGATGCTCCTGCGACAAGGACATCAGCGCGCGACGCAGCTGCATTCGCCGCTCCTGGCCCAGCAACTGCACTTCGGGTCCGGACTCCGCGGACTCGCGGCGGCATCGAGATCGAAGTCGATCGCATCGTCCACGCGTTCGAGCGCCTTGAGGCTTCGGCGCAAGGCAATACCGATGATCCAGGTCGAAAGCTTGGAGCGCAGATTGAACGTACCCGCCTTGCGCCATACGACCAGCATCGTGTCGTTCAGGATTTCATCGACCAGCTGCGGCCGCCGGGTCTTCTGCTCGATGAATCGTCTGAGCCGGGGTAGTACCGGCGAAAGAGCGTCTCGAAAGCGGTCATGTCGCCGCCGGCGACCTGGTCGATGAGTGTGATCTCGTCAACCGCGTCCGGCAGGCGGCGGCCAGCTCGTGCATTGGCTTCGGTGTGCTCGCCACGCGACATTCGTGTCCACCGCTTCACACGTCCGGAAGGCTGCAGTCGGCGTCCACGCTCGCCGCCAGAGCCTGGATCGTGTCCAGTGTAAACCCAGTTCGCCGCGGAGATATTCCGTACCGCGCCGACCGTCGCCACCGCCGCTTTCCGCCAGACCATGAACTGGTCGCCTTTCGCGGATTCACCGAAGGAGAGCTCGCAGCCGTCGATACCCTCTCTTGTCCATGACCGCGCCAGACACGCCGACCCGAGACGACCTTCTCGTCCTGCTGCCGCGGTTGCGACGCCTATGCCCGGTTGCTCACCGCCGACCTGCACGGCGCCGATGAGCTCGTGCTGGAGACCCTCAGCCGTGCGCCGGGAGGACAGCCTCCGCCGGCGCCCTGGTCCCAACGCTCGCCACTGGCTGTTTGCCGTCATGCATCGTCTGCACAAAGAGCGGTTGGCACGAGGGCCCGCCACGCGGCCCGAGGCGGGCTCCTGCCGGCGACGACATTCTGGCGCGGTTTTCACGGCTTCCGGCCGAGCAACGGGAAGTGCTCGCCTTGGTCGTCCTCGAAGGATTGCTCTACACCGAGATCGCCGACGTGCTCGACGTGCCGGTCGCAACCGTGATGTCGAGGTTGCGCAGCGCACGCGAAGGGATGCGCTCGATGACCGCAGGGTCGGAGGCCCCTCGACCAGCAGGCAAGTAGCACGAGTCGGCTGCGGCATGATTCGCACCGATCGCAGTCGCTCGCAACCGCTGACCCGCACACAATGCCGCTCCTGGGAACCGCCGTCGTCGCGATGTGGTGGACATCGCGCCGGAACAGCGCGTCGAATTCCGAGGACTGGCATTCCCACGAGCATTTTGCCGAGCGGATGGGCATTCCCGGGTTCCTTCGCGGATCGCGATGGGCAAGCGCGACGGGCGGTGCAGGTTTCTTCGTCATGTACTGAGCTCGATGCGGGTACGAGACGTTGACGTCCCCGGCGTACCTTGCGCGCCTAAACAACCCGACGGCGTGAGTCGATGAAGATGATGCCGCATCATCGCAACATGGTGCGCAGTCTCTGCCGCGTCGATGCGGAGCGAAGGCGGCGGGATCGCCCGGTCGATGATCACCGTTCGTTTGTCGCCGCGGGCGGGAGCAGCGAGCCGCATTGCGGCAAAGACTGCGCGATGAGCTATCGTCGCTCGCACGCGCTCCCGGGATTACGGGCGCCCATCTCCTGCATACGGAGGCGCCAGCTCACTCGATGACGCTGGAACAGCGGATTCGCGGCGGAGCGGACGCTGCCGCCGACTGGATCGTGCTCGTCGGCGGTTACGACCGCGAAGCGCTTGCAGCCATGGCGAACGGAGCAAGCTTGCCGCCGCCACCGATTGGGCGGGAGAGCGGGATGGTCTCCGCGATGTACGACCTATCGCACGCGGTGAGGCGGGACGACTTCCACCGGCGAATCGGCCAGCCCTGATCGATTGCCGAACCGGAGCGGACTCAGCACGCCAACTGCTTTCACGCCTCAGCTCGGTGATGGGGCTTCGCATTCGTCGTCGCTGATTCGCATTCAGTCAGCGATTTCAAGTATCTCGTCGAATACCGATTTGGGCCTCGTCGCACGCGCCCAATAATAGGCCGCTTCCTTCGCGGGCAGGATCAACCAGGAAGGCGGCCAACTCAATCGAGAGTTGACTTGCTCCGGACTACGTATACCGGACTCCTACCGTTTCACAACAGGAGGAACCATGAATACGCGAACTTTCGCCGTTCTCTCGCTGTCCCTGTGCGCCATGTCGGTACTGGCCGCGCGCTGCCGAGGCGGATGCCGTTATCGATTGGAACGCCAATGCCGCCGATGCCACGATCGCCGCGTGCTTCCTCGGTGGCTACGGGCCGCAGGAAGCGCGCATGTACGCGATGATGCACGTGGCCGATCCACGACGCGCTGAACGGCATCGACCGTCGCTCGCGCCCCTACGCGGTCGAGCCTTGAGCGCAACACCCGGGACGTCGCCGGACGGCCGCGGTGGCGGCAGCTGCGCGTGACGTCCTGGTCACGGTGCTCGGCTCGTTCTCCTTCTTCCTCCCGCGCGGATTGCATCAGCGGCGGGATCGCCAGCGTGGAAGCGGACTACGCGGCCGCGCTCGGCGCGATCCCGAACGGGCCGCCGAAGATCGGAGGGCGTCGCCCTCGGGCAGGCCGCCGCTGCAGCGATCCTCGCCCTGCGTTCCTCCGACGGCTTCGACACGCCGACTGGTCGATCCGGACTACCAGGAGGGCACCGCCCCCGGCGAGTACCGCTACACACCGGGCACTCCCTTCGCCTTCGCGCCGCACTTGGGCGAGGATCTCACCCCCTTCGTGCTGAAGGAAGCGCTCGCAGTTCCGCCCGGGCCCGCCGTACTCGCTGACCAGCCGCAAGTACGCGGCCGACGTCAACGAGATTCAGCGCCTCGGCGGCGACGACGTCACCACTCCGCAGCGACCGCACTGACGACCAGACCGAGATCGCCCTGTTCTGGGTCGAGAGCTCGCCGCTGGCGTGGAACCGCCTCGCCCGGGCGGTCGCGACTGCCGAGGGACTCGACCTCTGGGAGAGCGCACGGCTGTTCGGCCTGCTCGAACCTGGCCATGACGGATGGCTACATCGGCACTTGGGACGCCAAGTACCACTACCGCTTCTGGCGGCCGGTCACTGCCATCCGGCTCGCCGACATCGACGGCAACCCCGCGACGACTGCCGATCCGACGTGGACCCCGTTGCTGGAGAACCCACCCATCCCCGACTATGACTCCGGTCACGCCGTCGAAGGAGGAACCGCGGCGCAGGTCCTGAAGCGGTTCTTCCAGACCGACAAGATGAGCTTCTCGGCCTGCAGCTTCACGCTGCCCGTGGGACAGAGGTGCAGCGACGCCTTGCCGACGCTGCGTCACTTCACCAGCTTCTCCCAGGCGGCCGACGAGAACGCGGTATCGCGCATCTACGTGGGCTTCCACTTCCGCGACGCGGTCGAGACGGGGACGAGGCACGGCGAGAAGATCGCCAACCGGGCCGTGGATCACTTCCTGCGGCCCAGCGACGATTGAGGCGATGAACCCGGGCGGGCCGCGACCTTCGGGCGGCCCGGCTCGGCTCCGACGTCACGCCGGTGTTCCGTTCCTATGGCAGTTTTTTCCCAAGTCGCGGAAGAGAACGGGCTCTCGCGCATCCTTGTCGGGTTCTACTTCTCGACACGCAGTGCAAGAAGGCCTCAAACATGGCCGCAAGATCGGCGATCGTGCCGTGAACCTTTTCCTGCGGCCCACTGGAAGCGAACCTGGCAGCTACGCGATACGGAAGCATGGGGTCGTGTCCGTCGGGGATCCACTTGACGCTCATCGCGCCCGGCTCTATAATGGATCGCTTCCTTCGCGAAGAGGAACACCTGGTGAACGCGGTCAGCGCAATCGCGAGCAACTTCGTGGCCTCGCCGTTTGGCCGGTTGCGACGGGTCCTGCAACGGACATGGGAGGCCTTGACCTGTGCGTCGCATCGGCGCGGTCGCTCCTGCTTTGTCTCATCCTCTCTACGCAGATCCTGGCGCAGCCCAACCTGTTCGATCAATGGTCGATCGAGCACGTCGTCGAGGGCTGGGCTTTCTTTTCGCGGAGACCGCCGCCGCCGGGCTGGCGATGCTGGTGGCTTTCGCACTTGCCGAAGGCGTGGTCGCAAGCGACGGGCTGCGTCGCGCGATTGTCGTCGGCATCGCTCTGCCACTCGGTGCCGCGCTTGGGTACTGGCTCGCCCTCGAACTCCTGTACCCGGACGGGTTCTTCTCTCCTCCCTGTACTTCGTCGGGGACACGCTGCGTCTTGCCACCGTCGGATGTGCCGTCGCATTCATCTACATGCTTCGCCGCCGTGCGAAGCGGCGGCGCGATCGATGCACGAGACCGAGGTGGCGCGCCAGGACCTCGCGAAGCAGATGGCCGAGGCGCGACTCCAGCTCATGGAAGCGCAGATCGAACCGCATTTTCTCTTCAACTCGCTCGCGAACGTGCAGCGATTGTTTCGAGACCGCGCCCGAATCCGGGGAGCGCCTGCTCGAGAATCTCAAGGTCTATCTCCGCGCGGCGCTTCCCCAAATGCGCGGTACGGGTTCGACGCGCTGGCCGGCGAAGCGGAGCTCGCTCGCGCGTACCTCGAAGTGGCGCTGGGGGCGCGGATGGGCACAAAGACTGCGATTCGCCATCGACGTCCCGGGGGACCTTGCCGATCATGCGTTCCCGCCGATGATGCTGATCACGCTGGTCGAGAACGCGGTGAAGCATGGGATTCATCCTTCTCCCGACGGCGGTACGGTCCAGCGTGCGGGCGCGCAGGCATGGCGCACGGCTGATCGTGGAGGTCGCCGATACCGGTGCTGGCTTCACCGGCAGTTTCGGCAAGGGCGTGGGACTGGCCAACATACGCGCGCGTCTAACGGCGCTTTTTGGCGAGGCGGCGGAGCTTTCGCTGCAGCGGCAATGAGCCGTCCGGCGTCGTCGCGTCGATCGCGGTGCCATCTTCTCATGAATGCGCGCATAGCCGGTCTGCCTGCCGCAACGACGCGATACGGAAGCCCGCCGGGCGCGCGCGACCGGACGCCCATATCGGCGAGCGCGCGACACCGATCGCGACGCGGTGATGAACGGGACCGCCCGCGCGACGGCGCCAGCTTGGCACGACGTCCGCTCGCTACTCAAAGTACGCGCGGTGCATGCGCTCGTCATCGCCTTGCTGATCACCGCCCACTATTTCTTCCTCCTGCTCCCCAGAATGAGCGACAAGCCTCGATCGTCCTCGCGGGAACTGCTTCTCGTCGGGATCGGAGATGCGTTCCTGTTTTCTACGGGAACGCTCGCCCTCATCACGTTGCTGCAGGCGACGATTGCGCCGGGACGCGTGCGGTGGCTCGTGCTGCTTTCGAGCGTGGCGATCTGGGCCGTCGCGAGTGTCCTTTGGTCTACCTTCGGGCCATGGCAATCAGGGCAATTCTGGTTCGACTATTTCTCCCCGACAGCCGGTTGGAGTGGCATGGCACTTGTCCTGGACGCTCACGACCTACGGCCTGCTCGCGGCCTGAGTACTACGAGAGTGCCGACCGTGCGGCGCGGACGACCGCTGCGTTTGCGACAAAGCGAGCTGGCACGGCGCAGCGCCGAGCGCTGGGTGCTCGAATTGCGCCTGCGCATTTTGCAGGCACGGGTCGACCCCCGGTGCTGTTCTGACACGCTGGATGAAGCCGGCCGCCTCTACCGCTCGTCCGTGGCCGAGGCCGAGCGCCTCCTCGACGATTTGATCGACTACCTTCGCCAGGCGCTGCCGAGATTGCGTCAGGTGGAATCGACGCTGGCGCATGAGGTTGAGCTCGTGCGTGCCTATGCGCGCGTCATCCGGGGCACGGAACAACGGCGCCCTCGACATGGTGGCAACGGTCGGAGCCCGCCATCGGCGATGCACGCTTTCCACCGATGGTGCTGCAGCCGCTTTGCGATGCGCTGGTGCGTCGGATGTTGGATGCCGGCCGATCGGTACGATTGACCATTGCGGCGGCCGGAGATGCGAAATGCGTACGCCTCAGTCTCTCGATTGAACCGGGCAACGAGCCATGTTGCAATCGAGCGAATGGACGACGCGCGCCGCACGCTCAACGCCATGTTTTCGCCGCTTGCGCGGATCGAGGTGACCGGTCCGGCCAGCGGCAAGGCTGGAGGTGTTCGTGGAGATCCCCTATGTTGCAGCCGCGCGCCACTGATTGCTGAAGACGAACCTCACTTGCGCGAGCAGCTCGCCGAGCGCCTGAACAAGTTATGGCCGGAGTTGGAGGTTGTCGCCTCGGTCGGCGACGGCACCGACGCGGTGCAGCGCCCTCGACCGAGCTGAAGCCGAACATCCTGTTTCTCGATATTCAGATGCCCGGCTTGAGTGGTCTCGAAGTGGCGCGCTACGCAAGCAATCGCTGCCACGTCGTGTTCATCACCGCCTATGACGAGTATGCCGTGGCGGCCTTCGATCAGGGTGCCGTCGACTACGTGCTGAAACCATTCAACGCCGCTCGACTTGCGGTCGCCGTGGGCCGCCTCAAGGGACAGAGCTCGCAACGCCGCCGGCAGACCTGAGCGAGCTCCTCCTGCGCCTGTCCGGCATCGCGCATCAGGGAAGCTATCTGCGTTGGATCAATGCCTCGCTCGGCAAGGCCGTGAAGCTGATCACCGTCGAGGAGATCTGCTATTTCCAGGCCGACAACAAGTACACCCGTGGTCGTCACGCCGCACGCGGAGTCGCTGATCCACAAGACCGATCAAGGAGCTCGTCGGAGGAGCTCGATCCCGCGCTGTTCTGGCAGATCCACCGCTCGACGCTGGTCAATGTCAATGCGATCGAGAGTGTGGCGCGTAACGCCGTGCGGGCGCGTGTCGGTGAAGCTCGAAGCAGCGCGCCGAATCGCTGCCCGTGAGCGACGTGTACGTGCACCTGTTCCATCAAATGTAGCGAAAGGAGGGTATCGAAATGACGACCCGTGGAGAATCATCGCCTCGCACCAATGCATGCGAGCGGCACTTCGACCGGAAGCTCATGCCGGAATCGGCCTGACCAGGCGTCAGGCACTCAGGCTATTGGTGGCGCTCGGCGTGCCTGCATCGGCCTTAGCCCAGGATCCGGTGAAAATGATGCCGAAGAGCTATCGCGTCGCATTGGGAGAACGACAGAGTGCGGGTGCTCGAATATTTCAATCGCCCCGGCTTGGGCGTGTGCGGGCGCGGGCTTCACTATCATCCCGCGCATGCGGATATCATCCTTACCGACGATGCGGGTAAAAGTCGTGGAGGACGGCAAGACTACCGTCGCCAAAGGTCAAGGCAGGCGACGTGCTCTGGTTCGAAGCCGAATGGCACGAGGTCGAGAACGTCGACAAGACGGCTTCCCGTCCTAGCATGATCGAGTTCAAGGACACAAACTGGAAGCCCAGTACCGGCTGAATCGGCCAGCGCCAAGACACAGGCGCAAAACCGATCGGAAACGTCGATAGTCAGCATCACGGCTCCTCCAATGGCGCCGTGTCGGCGGCGAAGCACACGATTGACGACACCACGAAACACCAGATAGGGCAGGATGGCGAGGATTGCTCCCCAACCATCACTGCTTCGGACACGATAGACCCAGCGCGCGACGATGATCTGGTAGATCACGTCGATAACGATCGCGGAGATGAAGACCATGCCGACGTGCTGCCCAGCCTTCGCGCAGGGCGCTCTCCGACGCACCGCATCCTTCACAACTGCCCAGAAATACAAGGGCCGGCCCGCGCGCGCGTCCTGTCTCCCCGCGCGAATGGCGAAAAAGGCGGCGACGAGTGGCTGAACGATGATGCGGAACCCCAGCGGCGCGTGCACACCACTGGTGATGTCGGTCCACACCTCGCAGGAACGGGTCCAGCAATTCATCGAGCACGGTTTGTCTCGCCAGGCCACTACTGAAATTTTCACTTGCCCAGCGGAATCACCAGCGTGGCAAAGATCGCGTAGCCTTCGACGCGGTTCTGCGCCCAGAACTCCCAGTAGCCACGCAGATTGGCATACGCCGGCATGCCGCCCATGGTGAACGCGTAGCCCACCTCGGGGCCGATGGCGGCGATGCGTGACTTGAACGGTCCCAGCTTGGCTCCGGCCCCGCTGTCGCCGCCGAGCTGGTAATACACGTAGCCGGCGATACCGACCTCCCAGTTCGCCGACAGGAACTGCGATGCCGCCCAGTCGAGATGGGAGTCGACGCCGTTCTTGTACTGCGTGTCGGTGTTCTCCCAGTTGTAGGTGACGCCCACCACCGCAGAGAATTCGCGCCCGGTCTTCTGATCGAGGTAGGTGTAGCCGCCGCCGGCGTCGATCGCACCGTGGCCGATGCCGATGTTGGCGAGACGCTTGCTGTCGTAGGCGCCGACCGGGATGTCGCCGGTCACGTAGGTCATCCAGTTGTGGACTCCGCTATTCCACGCGAGGCTCGCCACCGGGTAGAGGTCGGTGAATCCCCACACCGAATCGCTTCTCTCAAGCGTCGGTGCCGCGCGGAGACACTGCAATATCGGCCGCCGTCGTGTTCTTCCCGTAGCCGAAACCGAGTCCGAGCGACAGCCTGACCGCCGAGCACTTTCGTCTCGGGCGCATACGTCGGCTGTACGAGAAGCAACGGCGTTCGCGAGTTGAGCCCGAAGCGTGATGCTGTCGCCGCGCGTGAACGACTTGCTGCCCGATGCGTCGCCGCTGTAGTAGTAGCCCTGTATCGGCAGCGACCAGCCTGGCGTGGCCGGGACTGCGGCGAGGCTCGCGTATTGGCCCGAGAACCAGAACGGCACGCCGCCTTCGTCGGCGAGCACCGGGGCCGATACCAGCATCGCAGCCGCACCGCGAGGCACACGGCCGCAAGCGAGCGACATGTTGACGCTCCATCCATGGCTCGGAACCTCGTCAGATCAGAAGCGCGTGATGTTGGCCCGCGGGCGGGTTGGGATACTTCTTGAGCGTCTCCTTGTACTCCTCGACAACCTTCAGCGCAGGTCCCCACGTCCATGGGAAATCCAAACCGACGTTGATATCCTCATGTGGGTCCATCTCGACGTTGAAGGTGAGCGGGTATCCGGCCAAGGGCGCGCTGGCCGAGAACATGCCGGTCTGGCGCTGCGACCCGATGCCGGTCGGATGAACGTCGGTGAAGTAGACGCGCCACTGTTTCCACCGCACCGCCAACAGATCCGGGCCGACGAAGCTCAGCAGGCTTTCACGGTTCCCGGTTGCGCTCTTGCCCAGCAGCACGTCGGTCTGGTCGACGCCGTCGATCGGCCGGTCGGTCGGCATCTTGGCACCGATAGCGCGCGCGAACGTCGGAAGGAAGTCCATGATCGAGAACATCGCGTACGAGGTGGTGCCCGGCTTGACCTGCCCGGGCCAGCGGATGAAGCAGAAGGTCCGGATCGAGCCCTCGGTGACTTCGCCCAGTTCGCCGCGGAACGGGCCGGAGCTGCCCATGTCCGGGGTTCCGTGGTTGCCGAGTTCGCGCACGATATGGCCAGACGGCCCGTTGTCCGAGGCAAAGACGAACAGGGTGTTCTCCTCGATACCGAGCTCTTTCAAGGCGTCCAGGATCTGCCCGACGTGGTAGTCGCCTTCCATCATCCTGTCACCGTACTGGCCGATGCGCGACTTACCCTGGAACTGCGCCGATGAAAGATTCGGCGCATGCCCCATCGAGAACGGGAGGTAGAGGAAGAAGGGCTTCCCGGCCGCTTTCTGCCGCTTCATGAAGTCGATCGACTTCGCCACCAGTGTATTGTCGATCTCACGGCGAACTTCCGGCGTGTACGGCCCGACAGTGCGCAATGGTCCGCCCGCCACCGCCTCGAAGATCTGCGGCCCCTTCTCCAGAAGCACGTTGTTCGGCGCGGGGATCGAATGCGTGAGCTCGATGGTGGTGACGTACATGGCCGAGTCCCAGGATTCATCCGGCGGGATGCCGTAGAACTCGTCGAAGCCATGCGCCGTCGGCAGGCTCTGCTGGAGCTTTGCCGAGGTGCCACTTGCCGAAGAGCGCCGTGGCGTAGCCTGCGCCCTTGAATAAATCGCCCATCGTGAATGTGCGCTTGTTGATCCCGCTGCCGCCGGGAAGGATGATCAGCGACAGGCCGTTGCGGATCGAGTATTGCCCCGTCATGAGCGCCGCGCGCGACGGGGTGCAGGCAGGCTCGACCAGGAACTGGGTCAGTCGAAGTCCTTCGCGGGCAAGCTGGTCGATGCGCGGCGTCGGGAAGCCGCGCAACTCGCCCCCGCCGTAAGGCCCGAGGTCGCCGTAGCCGACGTTGTCGGCAAGGATGAACACGACGTTGGGTTTGTTCTGGCTGGGCCATCGCGGGCGCGGTGGCCCACATCAGTGCCGCAGCAGCAGCCACGCACAGCCAGCCCGGAACTGAAGAGTCGTTTTCCTATCATGGTAGGTCCTCTTTCGTTGATTGCTTCGTGCTGGCAACTCGCTTAATGGCAAATCATCGGCATGTCCTGAATAAACCCAGAAGGTGCTGGCTGCGATGCCGCAGACCTCGCTCGGCCGCCACTCCTTCCGTGAGTTAGCGCCCAACTGTACCCTCGCTTGGAGACGGGTACTGCGCCTTGTCGCGATCCCGAAGGGTGTCATAGATTGGCCGGATTCCTATCAACGGCGGGCACTGCGAGTGCGCTCGCACAAGCGGTGAGGAGCGGAACGAACAAAGTCGTTGCGCCCGTCATTTCGACTCACCAGCGCAACGCCAGTCACCGGCGCACCCACGACCGCGACGAACAGTGCGCCCATGCCAACCGCGGCAAACGCCGCCAGCGGCGGCGGTCGACATCGGAATCAGGGTCTGGGATCCCATGCCGAACAGCAATCCTGCGGCGGCGCCAATGACAAGCAAGGGCGCAAACAAGCCACCTGGAAGTCCTGGTGCATAGCACAGCGGCCCCAGGACAAGGCGCACCACAAAGGGAGTCCAATCGTAACGAATGGGTGGCCACCGTCCAGAATTGCCTGCACCTGCGACTCGCCGCCGCCTATCGTATGTGGCCAAGCGAATGCCAACGCTCCAACCACCCGCCGACAATCGCTGCCTGAAATTCCGGCGGGATCTGGCGCATATGGTCTGCGAAGTGAGCCCTGCGACAACCATGCGGCTGAACCCGCCACCCAGCGCGCCCATAACCACGCCGAACGCGAAGAACTGGAAGTAACCCGGGAACAGGTCGATCACGAGGGGCGGCACCGAAAATACAAGGTGATCGCCGATCAACATGCGCATGATCACCAGGCCTCCGCTGCGGCAGCAAGCGTCGCCACGGCAACCGCGCAACTCCGAAGCGTCGCAACAGTTCTTCGAACACGTGAAGATGGCGCCCGCGAGTGGAGCATTGAACGCGGCGGCCAGACCAGCACCAGCGCCGGCGACAGCGGTGCTCGAGCGTCACCCGGACGCAACTTGAAGAGGCGCGACCAAAATGCTGCCAATTGCCGCCGCCATCTGTACCGTCGGTCGCTTCACGGCCGAGCGCCAGTCCCGCGCCGAGCGCCAACACGCCGCCAGCGAACTTGACCGGCAGCACGGCGGCATTCAGCGACGCCGCGTCGCCGCGTATGATCGCTTCGACACGCTGCACGCCACTGCCCGACGCTTGGGGCGCATAGCGTCGGACAAGCCACCGGGCGACAAAGGCAGCGAAGGCGGCGAGTACAACCGGCGCGAGCCACCCCACTCCCGGATAGCGATGCGCCCAGTCGAGCACGGATCCGCGGAGGCGCTCGGCGGCGACGGGCGCGATATGGAAAGCGCTTCCGACCAATCCCGCCAGCGCCCCGACCGCAAAGCCCGCTTCCCGCAAGGGCCAGCAACCGGGAACGGTCCTCTTCCACACCGTCGGGCTGGTGATGCGCGTGGATTTATCGGCATATCAAATGAAGCTCATGGGCCGGCCGGGCGAATGCACTGAATTTCATTTCCGTTTACGCTGCGTTCATATTCGATGATGGCCTTGAAGTCCGGCGCGAGCGGCAGCCATCAGCTCGGAGAAGACGATGACCATTATAGCGACGGTTGGTTGGCTTTCTCGTTGCTTCAATGTGACGGCAGCCGGCTTCGCCGGTTGCAAAGAGTCAGCAACCACAAGTGCCAATCGGAACTACCTACATCTTGCGGAGCAGAGTCCTTCAGGGCATGTTTCAGAACGTTTAAGGCCAGCCAAAGGACAGAAGCGCCCTGCCGGTCGCAAAGTTCGTTCCAGCAGCACAGTTTTCCGGACTGAATCGCGACCGCAAGGAGCTCATGATGAATATCCAGCCCGTCCTGCCTCGGCCTCTCGGCACAACCAGTGTCGCCGCCGCCTTATCGTTTCTGATCACGATCGGCCTTTTCACCGCCGTCGCCGGCCTGTTCCTGCGCGACGGCACTCCGTTGCACAATGTTGCCATGGCGGAGCGAGCTTGCAGCGAGTTGGCGTTCGTATCCGAGCGGGAGGCATGCGTGCGATCGTTCCTTACCGCAGCCTATGATCGACGCGTCGCGAGCCGCTGAACCTCCAAACATGCGCAACACTCCTGAGTCCGCGTCACCCTCCATAGCCCGGCGCTTCGGCCGCTTCGAGTTGCGCCCCAGCGAGCGCGATCCTGCTCGCGGACGGTGCACCGGTCGCGATCGGTGCTCGCGCGTTCGATCTGCTCGCCGCGTTCGCGGATCGTCCCGGCACGCTGATCACGAAGGACGAGCTGCTCGCCATCGTATGGCCGGGACTCGTCGTGGAGGAGAACAACCTGCAGGTGCAGGTCTCCACGCTGCGCAAGATCCTCGGGCAGAGCGCCGTTGCCACGATACCGGGGCGCGGCTACCGATTCAATTTGACCGTAGCTCGCGCCGACGCTCCGCTGCCGCTCGTCGACGATCGGCGCCTGCGTCCGTTGAATCCGACGAAACGCAGGCATCGAAGGCGCGCACCAATTTGCCTTCGCGGGTACCGGCGCTTTATGGCCGCGCGGACGATCTCGCGGCGATTGCGGCGTTGCTGCGCGAACATCCGGTGGTCACGATCACCGGCTCCGGCGGCATCGGCAAGACACGCGTTGCGCAGGCGGTGGCGAATCGCATCATGACGGAAGCCGCAACCGACTACCCGGATGGCGTCTGGTGGGTAGAGCTCGCGTCGCTCGCCGATGGCGCGCTCGTGCCGCTCGGCCGTGGCTCAGGCGATGGGAATCCACGGCGGGCGACCCGCCCACGGCGCTCGGCGCTGCAATCAGAGCTCGCCACGAAACGCGCCTTGCTGGTGCTCGACAATTGCGAGCATCTGGCCGACGCCGTGGCAGCGCTGGTCGACGCCGTGACGGCGGGCGCGCCGCGCGTCAGCATCCTCGTGACCAGCCAGGAGACGCTCAGGGCCGACCGACGAGCACGTGTACCGCTCTGGGCGGGCTTGCGATTCGCGATGTCGCCGACGCGGCAACGCGCGTCGCAATCCGGTGCGGTCGAACTGTTCGCAGCGCGCGCGCAAGCCGTCGATCCGCGCTTCACGCTGACGGCGACCAATTTGCCGGCGGTGATCGAGATTCTGCAAGCGCCTGGACGGCATTCCACTCGCCATCGAGCTCGCGGCCGCGCGGCTTCCGTTGCTCGGCGTGGAAGGGCTGCGTGCGCGCCTGCACGAGCGCTTTAACCTGCTGACCGGCGGTGCGCGGGTCGTTCTGCGTCGTCATCAAACGTTGCGCGCGACGCTGGAATGGAGCCACGCGCTTCTTACGCCCGACGAGCGGACCGTGTTCCGGCGGCTGGGGGTCTTCGCGGGCGGCTTCACGCTGGAGGCGGCCCAGCACGTCGCGAGCGACGAGCGCATCGGATCCAGTGGACGACGCTCGATCATCTCGGCGCGCTCGTGGACAAGTCGCTGGTGCTGGCTGAGGGCGATCCCATCCCGCGCTATCGGATGCTGGAAACGACGCGCGCCTATGCGCTGGAGCGGCTCGCCGAAGCGGGGAGATGGAGGCGACGCTGCGCCGTCACGCGCATGCGGTGCTTGCCTTGCTGCGAACCGTTCGAGCAGTACGAGTGGCGCTGGCCGGCAAGCGCCGGCGTAGTACCTGCCGCGAAGAGTCGAGCTCGACAACCTGCGCGCGGCGCTCGAATGGGCGGATTCGGCCTCAGACGGCCCGCTTGCCGTGGCGCTGGCTGGGGTGTCGCACAGCGTCTGGTGGTCTTCGTCGACGTGCTGGCGGAAGGCCTCGCACGCTGTCTCGCGCTTGCGCCGGCACATCGATGCCGGCGTGTCAGCGACGGCCGCAGCGCGATTCTGGCTCACGACCGCCAAGCTCGGCGTCTATTCGATCCGACGCGAAAGCTACGACGCTGCCGTGCGGGCAGCCGCGCTGTACCGCGAGCTCGACGATGATCAGCGATGGTTCGAGGCGCTGACCTTGCGCTGCCGTGCAGGGCACGCGTTTCGCGACCGTCGCAGAGATGGGAGCGCAGATCGACGGAGGCCGCGCGGCTCGAGCGCCCCGAATGGCCCGCGCGCCAGCGTGCCAAATTGCAATTCGCCCGCTGTTTCTGGTTCGCGCGCCAGGGTCGCAATCGACGAGGCGCTCGAGTGTGCGCAGCAACAGGTCGCGATCTGTCGCGACGACGGCGTCGAAGTCGCTGCGCTGTACGCCATGTCCAATGTCACATTCATGGAATCGCTGCTTGGTCGTCCTCGGGAAGCGTTTGGAGCACGCGCGCACGGCGATTGCCCGTCTCCACGAGCTGGGCGCCGACACCGGTGCGGGCCATCTCCATTTCAGCGAGGTAATCGCGCAGCTCATGCTGAATCGGTCAGAGGAGGCGCTCGTCGCCGCGCGCAACGCGTATCCGCGGCTGGCGCGCGAAGGTGACCATTACCGGCTGTTGTTGCCGCTGGCGCTGCTCAACGCGTTGCACGGACGGCCGGACGCGGCTGCGCGCGTCGCCGGGTTCGACGCCGCCGTCCAGGCGCGCAGCGGCGAGAACGCGAGCATCATCGCGCCGCTGCTCCATAGCCGCCTCGAACCGCTGCTGGCCGCCAGCCTCTCAGTCGATGAGCGCGCGCGGTTCATTGCGGAAGGCGCGGCGCTGCGCGACGAGGAGGCGTTCAAGCTGGCATTCGATGATATGGCGTAATGGAGATGCCTGAGGCTCTGCCGACCGCACAGATTCGAAGAGCACAACCGGGCGAGGCACAGCTGCTTTCGGCGCTCGCGCTCGAGGCGAAGCAATACTGGGGTTGCGCGCCTTGACGAAGTCTACGAAAGTGCGCACATCGGAGTTACGTAACGTAGGCGTCGCTCCTGGGACAAGCTGAGAACCCGCTTGCGCTGACCTTACAGTCAGTCCCGCGGGCGGGTGGCTACCGCGTCGTAACAGTGCTGGTCTCCCCTTGCATAGAGCTTGAGGAAGATTCGCGCCGCCTCATCTGCCCGACGGTCGATTTCCCTGGCTGTCGGAGGCGGCACCGTGCCGAGCAGGACATAGACCATCCGGTCTACCAGCAGCAGCCCTCGATAGTGCGCGACCATCGAATGAAAGTCGTCGCTCACAAGCAGCTTCGCCGTGTGGGCCGAGCGAAGCAACGACTCCAGCGCAGCGTTCGCGGGCTTGTGACCTTGCTCGTTGATCGAAGCCGCAATGCCGGGCGATCGCTTGGATTCCGAGATGCCGAGCCGGAATACCGCTAGGACGTCGGGATCCATGAGCTCCTTCAGCAGAATGATCCCGTACTGGCGCAGCGCCGACTCCAGGCTCGCCAGGTCGTCCGGCGCCGGGAATCCCTCAGGAAGGCGCATGCGCCGCCCGCGCCCCGCCACGCACGCGGCCAGCATCTGTTCCTTGTTCCCCACGAGCGCATAGAGCTCACGCTTAGACACCTTCGCCCGCGTGGCGATCTCCAAGGTCGTCGCTGCGGCGAACCCGTGTTCCATGAAGGTCCGCATGGCCGCCCTCAGGATCCGGTCGCGGACCGGGTCCGACCTTTCTCCGCGAGTCGAGGCTTCCTCTTCGACGTCATTTGCCAACCCCTTGACATGGTACCCGATAGTACCATAACATTCGCTCTATGGTACTCGATGGTACCGGTTTCTTCGGTGATTCGCCACGGGACAGGATAATGACCATGGAACTCGAACGCAGCACTGCATTGGTGACGGGGGCCTCTCGGGGAATCGGACGAGAACTCGCGCGGCAGCTTGCCGCGGACGGATTCAACCTGGTGCTCGTCGGCCGCGACAGCGCCGGGCTCCACGGGCTTGCTCAGGAGCTATGTGCGCAACACGGAGTCACGGTTCGATGCGAGGCGATCGATCTGTCGGTCCCTGGCGCCGTCGAAACGTTGTGGTCGCGCATCGCCTCGGCCTCGATCGAGGTCGACATCCTGGTGAACAACGCCGGCTCGGGCTTTTATGGAAACGTTCACGACCAGGATCCGGCCGCGCTCGAGCGCATGTTGCAGCTCAACGTCGTCACGCTCGCCGCGCTCACACGCTTGGCGCTGCCGGGAATGATGTCGCGGCGCCGCGGTCGCATCCTCAACATGGGGTCGCTCGTCGGATACCAGCCTGCCGGACCTCGCATGGCGGCGTCACTACGCGAGCAAGGCGTTCGTCGAATCGTTTTCCCGCGGCCTCGCTGCGGAGCTCGAAGAAAGCGGAGTCACCGTGACGACGCTCTCGCCGGGTCCCACCGAGTCGTCGTTCGAAGAACGCTCGGGCGCCGCCCGCTCGAATATCTATCACTACTTTCCCAAGGCGGATCCGAGCAGGGTCGCCCGCGCGGAATCGACGGGATGAAAGCTGGGGCGGCGAGCGTTGTGCCCGGCTTCCTCACGAAGCTCCTCGCGCTCGCTGGCCGGCTGTCGCCGCGATCGATCGGTGTTGCCGTCAATCGCATCCTTCTCAAGGAAGCCAAGCAATGAATCGGCAGGTGATGCTCGAAGGGCCCGTCGCGCGCGCGGACTTCCCTACGCCGCTCCGCGGCCATGTTGCCGCGTCAGCCGGCGCACGTGCGACTCAACATCTGCAACGAGGTGATGCATGAATAGCAACGCGTTATTTGGACTCAGCATCCTGATGAACTTTCTTGCCTTGGGCATCGTCACGAACGTGTACCTGTGGCCGCGACTTCGCGTCATGCCGCGAACGGAAGCCCTTGTTGCATTGGTCATTCCCAACACGTTTCGGTTTCTTGGGCTCAGCTTTCTTGTCCCCGGGGTGGTGTCCCCCTCGCTTTCGCCCGCATTCGCAATTCCGGCAGCGTATGGTGATCTGGTTGCAGCCATTCTTGCAGGCGTCGCGACACTGGCGCTTGCCGCCCGCGCATCCTGGGCAATCCCGATCGTGTGGGTGTTCAACGTGTGGGGAACACTCGATCTCTTGCACGCAATCTACGACGGGCAGATAGGCGTGGGCATAGACCCTGGATCGCTGGGAGCTGCGTTTTCATCCCGACAGTCGTTGTCCCGCCGCTACTCGTTTTGCACGGGCTCATTTTTTGGCAGCCTACTGCGGTCAAAGCAGTGAAGCGGGGCTTTGAAACTCATACCAGGGCGGGGACTCAAACCCGCGACCTCCGGTTCGTAGCCGCTAAGCCCGGTAGGCGACGACTTCGATCTCGACCTTGGCGTCGATCATCAGCGTCGCCTGCGTCGTCGATCGCGCCGGTTTGTTCTCGGGAAAGAATTCGGCGTAGACGCGATTGAACGTCCAGAAGTCGCGCGCGTCGTCCAGCCAGACGGTGGATTTGACGACGTCCTTCAGCGCGCATCCGGCGAGCGCAAGCGCCTTTTCGACGTTTTTCAGCGTCTGCCGCGTCTGCGCCTCGATGCCGCCTGGCACGATCTCGCCGTTGGCGCCCATCGCGACTTGGCCCGACACGAACACGAACGGCCCCGCCTTGACCGCAGATGAGAAAGGCAGCGGCTGCCCGCCCGCGCCGGTGTGCGTTCCCCCAGGAATTCGACACTCATGTGATCCTCCGATGGTTGGACGTTGGTCGCGCAATACTGCGCCGCCGACCGGCTTGACTCGACCCATATGAAATTAAATTACAGTTTACCGGATTCCTCCGGAGCTGACCAATGCGGTATCGCGCAGACCGCACTGAGCGCTTTTGCTCTATGGCACGGTCGATTTTTGCCAACCCTTGACGCCGTTCCAGAAGAGCGTAGACTCGCCGCCGGATGTAATTTAATTACACCAGCCACAATCCGCCGCGCGCTGTGCTCGAAAGCGCCGGGGTTTGCCATCCGCAAGGAGGAGAGTCATGTTTCGCATCGCCATCCGCGGCACTCGTTCCCTTCACACAACTCCGACGCTTCGCGGCGGTTTCGCGGCGATCGCGCTGGCCGCAGCGGCAGCGCTAGGGCCTCGCGGCCGGCTCCGCGCTGGCCGCACCTCGTAAAGGCGGCGCGCCGCCAATATCGCCATGATCGGCGAACCGCAGACGCTCGATCCAATGGCGTCGACCGCCGACCTGGTCGGCATAATCACGCAACACGTGTACGAACTGCTGTACACGTTCGACATCAACTGGAACGTGACGCCCATGCTGGCGGAGAGCATGCCGGTGATCTCGAAGGACGGCCTGGTCTATACGATCCCGCTGCGCAAAGACGTCAAGTTCCACAACGGGAAGGAGATGACGTCCGACGATGTCGTCGCGTCGCTGAAGCGGTGGATGGACACCGCGCCGCGCGGCAAGGCCGTGGCGAAGGAGATCAAGAGCCTCGAAGCCAAGGGTCCGAACTCGATCGTCATCACGCTGAACCGGCCCTACGCACCCTTGCTCGCGCACCTGGCACTGCCGAACGGCTTCGCGGCGATCATGGCCAAGGACTCGATCGCCACACCGCTCACCCAATTCATCGGCACCGGACCGTACATGTTCAAGGAGCGCAAGCCCGACCAGTACGTGCAGCTGGTGCGCTACGACGGCTACAGCGCGCGCAAGGAACCGGCCAGCGGCTACGCCGGCAAGCGCGAAGCGTGGATCGACGAGCTGCGCTTCATTCCGGTGCCCAACGCGAACACGCGGGTCGAGGGATCGCTGTCGGGGCAATACCAGTTCGCGGACCTGCTGCCGGTCGAATCGTATTCACGCATCGAGAATGCGCCCAACGTGAAGCCCGTGCTGACCTCGCCGTTCGGTTTTCCGTACCTGGTGCTGAACACCAAGCAGGGACCGCTCGCCAATCTCGCCCTGCGCCAGGCAGTGGAGGCGGCGCTCAACAATGCCGACATGATGGGCGCCGGCTTCGGCGACCCGAAGTTCTACACGACCGAGGCCAGCCACTACGCCAGGAACACGCCGCTTCTACTCGACCGCCGGCACCGAGAACTACGGCAAGGGCGATGCCAAGAAGGCGGCCGCGCTGGTCGCGAGCGGCAAGTACGACGGCACGCCGATCAAGATTCTCACCAGTCAGCAGTACGACTTCCATTACCGGATGGCGCTGGTGATGGCCGAAAATCTCAAGGCCGCCGGATTCAAAGTCGACATGCAGGTGGTCGACTGGTCGACGTTGATCCAGCGCCGTAACGATCCCGCGCTGTGGGATATCTACATCACGCACTCCGCGGTTCTGCCCGACCCCACGCTGACGCCGCCGCAGCTCCGGCGACGGCGCGCCGGGCTGGTGGAGCTCGCCCGCGAAAGATGCGTCGCTGGCGGCGCTCAACGCCGAAGCCGACCCGAAGAAGCGCGGCGCGCTGTGGGGCAACGTGCAGTCGGTCGTGTTCACCGAAGTGCCGTACATCCGGGTCGGCTACTTCAACAGCGTGACCGCACGTTCGCCGAAGCTCGAGGGCTACGTCGCGATGCCGTGGCCGTTTTTCTGGAACACTTGGCTGGACAAGTGAGGCTTGCGCACTTGCATTGATCGAGTCCATTGCAGCCCCACGGCATGACCCGGTATCTCGCTTCGCGTTTCGCCGGCATGGTGATCGTGATGCTGCTGGTGGCCACCATCGTCTTTTTCATCACGCGCCTGGCGCCGGGCGATCCCGCGGCGGTCATGCTGGGCGAGCAGGCGACGGCCGCCGACATCGCGAAGTTGCGCGCGTCCTATGGACTCGATCAGCCGCTGCCGTTGCAGTTCGTCTACTGGCTGGGCGAACTGGCTCGCGGCAACCTCGGTCAGTCGATTTTCCTGCAGCGGCCAGTGACGCAGGCGCTGGCCGAGCGCGCGGAACCGACCTTTTTCCTGACGCTGTTCTCGATCGTCATCGCCACATTGATCGGTATTCCCTGCGGCATCATTGCAGCCGTCTGGCGCGGCAAGACCATCGATCAGTTCTTCTCGGGATTCGCCATGCTCGGCGCGAGCATCCCCAGCTTCTGGTTCGGTCTGATCCTGATGCAGATTTTCGCGGTGAGCCTCGGCTGGTTTCCGGTGGCGGGCTACGGCGATCCGGGCGTGCCCTTGAGCGATCGTCTGCATCATCTGGTGTTGCCGGCGATCGTGCTCGGCGTGGTCAACTCGGCGCTCATCCTGCGCTTCACCCGGGCGAGTATGCTCGACGTCCTCGGCGAGGACCATATTCGCACCGCGCGCGCCAAAGGACTTTCCGAAGCCAGCGTCATCCTGCACCACGCGCTGCGCAACGCGCTGATTCCGGTGATCACCATACTCGGCCTCACCTTCGCTCTGCTGATCGGCGGCGCGATCGTGACCGAAACGGTCTTCGGCCTGCCGGGCATCGGCAACCTCGTCGTTTCCGCTGTCCTGCGCCGCGATTATCCGGTCATTCAGGGTGCACTGCTCGTGATCGCCGGTCTCTACGTGCTCATCAATCTGCTGATCGACCTTCTGTACCTGGTCGTCGATCCGCGCGTGAAATATTGATCGACGCGACAACGTCATGACCGCCGCCGTTACGCCCATCGCGGTTAACGCTGCTTCACGCAGCCCCGGGGCGATCATACTGCGCAAGCTGTTCCGGCGCAGGCTGGTATTGGTCGGCGCGGTGATCCTGGGCATCGTCGCGGCGCTCGCGATCTTTGCGCCGTGGATCACGCCCTACGACCCGATGGCGTTGAAGATCCTCGACCGGCTGCAAAGTCCGCGCACCGCGCACTGGTTCGGCACCGACGAACTCGGTCGGGACGTGTTCTCGCGCGTGATTTTCGGGGCGCGCTACTCGCTGATGATCGGCGCAATGGTGGTGCTGATCTCGATGACTGGCGGTGTGCTGCTTGGACTCACCGCCGGATTCTTCCGCCGCCTGGATGGTCCGATCATGCGCGCTGGTCGACGCGATGATGTCGTTCCCGGATATCCTGCTGGCGATCGCGCTCGTCGCGGTGCTGGGCGCGTCGATGACCAACGTGATCCTCGCGCTCGCCATCGTCTACACGCCGCGCGTCGCCCGGGTCGTGCGGGCGTCGACGCTGGTTGTCCGCGAGCTTGCTGTTCATCGAGGCCGCGCGCGCGCTCGGCGTCTCGACGTGGCGCATCCTGTTCATCCATATCCTGAACAACATCGCTTCGCCAATCCTGGTGCAGGCGACGTTCATCTTCGCCTACGCCGTGCTCGCCGAAGCGGGGCTGTCGTTCCTCGGCGTCGGCGTGCCGCCGGCGCTGCCGACGTGGGGCACGATGATCGCCAGCAGCCAGCAATTCGCGCATCAGGCGATCTGGCTCGTGGTGTTTCCGGGCGTCGCGATCATCCTCTCGGCGCTGTCGCTGCAGATGGTGGGCGACGGCTTCCGCGATCTGCTCGACCCCAAACTCCGGAAGGCGATGTGAGCGTGACCACGCAGTCGCACGCTGGCGCTCCGCTGCTGCAGGTCAGGCATCTGCGGACCCATTTCTTCACCGATGCCGGGCTGGTCAAGGCGGTCGAGGACGTCTCGTTCACGCTGAACGCCGGGGAAACGCTCGCCGTCGTCGGCGAATCCGGCTCCGGCAAGTCGGTGACGAGCCTGTCGATCATGGGGCTGATTCCGAATCCTCCCGGACGCATCGTCGGCGGCGAGATCCTGTTCCGGACCCGCGAAGGCCCGGTGGTCGATCTCGCGAAGCTGCCCATCAAGGCGCTGCGGAAGCTCCGCGGCCGCGACATCGCGATGATCTTCCAGGAGCCGCATGACGAGCCTGGACCCGGTGTTCACCGTCGGCGCTCAGATCGCGGAAGCTGCGGCGCTGCATCTCGGCATGAATCGCCACGCGGCGAGGAAACGCGCACTGGACATGCTCGAGCTGGTGGAAATCCCCGCCGCGAGACAGCGTATCGACGAATATCCGCATCAATTGTCCGGCGGCATGCGGCAGCGGGTGATGATCGCGCTGGCGCTCGCGTGCAATCCGTCGCTCCTGATCGCCGACGAGCCGACCACGGCGCTCGACGTCACGATCCAGGCGCAGATTCTCGCCTCGCTCGACAAGCTGCGCGGCGCGAGATCGGCATGGCGGTGCTGTTCATCACCCACAACTCTGGGCGTCGTCGCCGAGATCGCCGACCGCGTCGTCGTCATGTACAGCGGTCGCGTAGTCGAAGAGGGCGACGTGCACTCGTTGTTCAAGCGACCGCGGCATCCGTACACGCGCGGACTGCTGGAGTGCCTGCCGCGGCGCGCTGGCTCGACGACGAATCCACGATGGCGCGGCGGCGACTGAACGCGATTCCCGGCCAGGTCGCAAGCCCGCTCGACCCGCTGCCTGGATGCGCGTTCGCTCCGCGCTGCGCGCTCGTGCTGCCCGAATGCTCGGCCGCGATGCCGCCGCTCGCTGCGCTTGCCGCAGGCCAGCGCTCGCGCTGCATACGCTGGGAGATGCTTTGAACGCGGCCCCGATCAGCAATCGAAACGGCTGCAAGCGCGCCGATGCTGGCGGTGCGCGGCCTCAAGAAATACTTCGGCCACGGCGAGCGCCCGGTGCGCGCCGTCGACGACGTCAGCTTCGACATCGCGAAGGGCGAGGTGCTGGGCCTCGTCGGCGAATCGGGCTCGGGCAAGAGCACGATCGGACGCTCGGTGCTGAAGCTGATCGATCCGACCGCCGGTGAAGTGTGGTTCGAAGGCTCCGATCTCGCGCCGATGTCCTCGCGTGAAATGCGTCCCTACCGCCGCCGCCTGCAGATCATCTTCCAGGATCCGTACGCGAGCCTTAACCCGCGCCGGCGCGTCGGCGACACGCTGGACGAAGCGATGGCGACGCACGGGCTGCACCGGGCGCCGCTCGCGGGAAACGGATCGCGGAGCTCCTGTCGCTCGTGGGTCTCGCGCCCGAGCACGCGCAGCGTTTTCCGCACGAATTCTCGGGCGGGCAGCGGCAGCGAATCGGCATCGCCCGGGCGCTTGCCGTCGAGCCGCAATTCATCGTCGCCGACGAGCCGGTGTCCGCGCTCGACGTCTCCATTCAGGCGCAAGTCATCAATCTGCTCTCCGACTTGCGCGAGCGCTTCGGGCTGACCATGCTGTTCATCTCGCACGATCTCGACGTCGTCGAATACTTGTGCGATCGGATCGTCGTGCTCTATCTCGGCAAGGTGATGGAAGTCGCGCCGGCGAAGGATCTGTACAGGGCGCCCAAGCATCCCTATACCGAAGCGCTCCTCGAAGCGTCGCCGCGGCCGGACCCGGAAGCGCGCCGCGACCGCCGCCTGCTCGAAGGCGATATCCCGAGTCCCGTCGATCCGCCGTCGGGCTGCGTCTTCCGCACCGCGTTGTCCGTACGCGCTGGACGCGTGCGCCGCCGAGGTGCCTGCACTGCGCGAAGTGGCGCCGGGCCGGTTCAAGGCCTGCATCCGCGACGACATTCTTTGAGGCACCAAGATGAACCTCGCCATCCGATCCTTTCCGAAACGCTCGACGCCGCGACCAAGGGCTATCCGCTTTCCGAGCCCTGCGCTGCCGATCTCCGCCATCGGCGCGCAGCGTTGGAGCGTGCTCGACGGCGACCTGCCGCTGCCGCTGGCGGTGATCCGCGATTCGGCGCTCGCGCACAATCACGCGTGGATGCGCGACTTCACCGCGTCGACCGGCGTGCTGCTGGCGCCGCACGGCAAGACGACGATGGCGCCGCAGATCTTCGCGCAGCAGCTTGCCGCGGGCGCCTGGGGGATCACCGTCGCCAACGTGCAGCAGCTCGGCCTCTGCGTGCGCTTCGGCGTGCGCCACGTCATCATGGCCAATCAGCTCCTCGGCGCGGCCGAGGTCGGCGCGGTGATCCGCCTGCGTGAAGAGCATCCCGACCTCGAGTTTCATTTCCTCATCGATTCGCAGGCGCAACTGGCGTCGATCGAACAGTCTCGCCGCATCGCAGAAGATGTCGCGCAAGCTCACGGCGCTGGTCGAGCTGGGCGTGCCGGGAGGCCGCACCGGCGCGAGGACGTTCGACGAGGCGATCGCCGTCGCGCGAGCCGATCGCTGACGAGCAAGGTCGTCGCGCTGTCGGGCCTCGAATGCTACGAAGGGCTGCAGGTCACCGGCGACTCGGGCCGCGACGACAATCGTCGTGGCCGGGCTGATGCAGCGCGTGCAGGACGTCGCGCTCGCCTGCGACCGCGGAGGAACTCTTCGCCGGGACGTCGATCATCCTCACCGCAGGCGGCTCGGCGGCGTTCGATATCGTCGCGCGTGAATCTGCCGCTGACGTCTGTCCAAGCCGGTGCTGACGATCCTGCGCAGCGGCTGCTACGTCACGCACGATTCGGGCTTCTACAACCGCATGCTCGAGCAGGCGTCAAGGCGCGCAGCGGCGCCGCGCTGGCAAACGCGCGCGGGCCTGCAGCCGGCGCTCGAAGTCTGGTCGCGAGTGCAATCCTGCCCCGAGCCGGGGCTCGCGCATCCTCACCATGGGAAAGCGCGACGCGTCGTTCGACCTCGACATGCCGATGCCCGACAAACGCTACCGCGCCGGGAGCCGACGCCGCGCCGCAGCCCGTGCCGGCGTCGTGGAAGATTACCAGCGATGAACGACCAGCACGCGTATCTGAGCTTCGCCGCTGGCGATGCGCCGCAGGTCGGCGATCTTGTCGGATGCGGCATCTCGCATCCGTGCACGACCTTCGACAAATGGCGCGCCTTGTTCACCGTCGACGACGACTATCGCGTGACCGGCGCGATCCGGACGTTCTTCTGATCCTGCCGCAACGTTGATCCGCGTGTCCAAACGCCGCAACACGACTCCACGCACCCGTGGGCGATCTGCTCCTCACGATGCGCGAGCGCGCCGCCATCGCTGTCAAAGGCGCAGCAGCAGGTCGCCGCAGTCGATGCTCGACGGATCCGCGATTTCGCCGCTGCGCGCCAATGTCGACGCGCTGGCGCGCCGGGCCAAGGTCAGCCCGCCGACGATTGTCCGCTTCTGCCGCGCGCTGGGCTTTGCGGGCCTGCGCGAATTCAAGCTGCAACCTGGCGCAGAGCCTCGCCGTCGGGACGTCGACGCTGCATCGCGCGGTCGTGCCCGGCGACACACATGCAGACCGTGACGCACAAGGTCTTGCAGGGCGCGGCGAGCGCGCTCGCCAACCTCGAGCAGCACATCGCGCCGGACGATATCGAGCGCGCCGTGACGCGGATCGCGAAAGCGCGGCGGGTCGATTGCTACGCGGTCGGCAACACATCGATGTTCATGGCGAGCGACGCCCAGGCGCGCTTCTCGCGGCTCGGCCTCGTCTCGAATTTCTATTTCGACGCGCATCTGCAGCTCGTCTCGGCGGCGACGATGAACAAGCACGACGTCGCGCTGGCGATCTCGCATGTCGGACGGATGCCGTTCCTGCTGGAGACCGTCGACGTCGCGAAGGAACAAGGCGCGATGATCATCGCCATCACGCAGCCAGGTACGCCGCTTGGCCGAGACGCGCCGACATCGTCCTGCCGGTCGTCGTTCCGGCCGACCCTTCGATGCGCGTCGGCACCGAGGCGTATCTCGCGCAGACTGGCGTATCTCGAAATACTGATGGTCGGCACGGGCTTGCGCCGGGGTCCACCTGCGCTGCGCCAGTTGAAACGCGTGCGACAGGTGCTGCAGGAGCGGGGCGTCGACAGCGAAACGCATCCGGTCGCTGGAACGGCGCGTGGTCCAACGGCGAGGTGCAGCCGTCATGAGCGCAACGGAACGACAATCGCGCGCTCGTCCTGCGTGGCGGCACGGTGATCGACGGCACGGGCGCGCCGCGTTTCGTCGCCGATGTGCGCATCGAAGGCGAGCGCATCGCCGCGATCGGCGCGAGCTTGCCGACGCAGGACGCCGAGGTGCAGGACGTCGCTGGGAAGATCGTGGCGCCGGGCTTCATCGACGTGCATACGCACGACGACCAGATCGTACTGGCCGCGCCGCAGATGCTGCCGAAGATCAGCCAGGGCGTCACCACCGTCGTCATCGGCAATTGCGGCATCAGCCTGGCGCCGCTGGTGCATGCCGACGCGCCGCCGCCGCTCAACCTGCTGGGCGGCAGCGACAAGTACGTCTATCCGACGATGGCCGCGTATGTCGCGGCGGTCGGAACGAGGCGCGGCCCGCGGTCAACGTCGCGGCGCTGGTCGGCCATTCGACGCTGCGCGTAGCGACGATGGACGATCCATACCGTCCCGCGACGCCGGCCGAGCAATCGCGGATGGTCGAGCTGCTGCGCGAAGGCATGGACGCGGGCGCGACGGGCTTGAGCTCCGGCGTGTTCTACGCGACCGGCGCCGCCGCCGACATCGAACGAGCTCGCGCTGCTCGCGCGCATTGCCGGCGACGCGGGCGGCGTATACACGACGCATATCCGCGACGAGTCCGACAAGGTGATCGATTCGCTCGACGAGGCGTTCGCCACCGGACGGCGCGGCAGCGTGCCGGTGGTCGTTTCGCATCACAAATGCGCGGGGCCGCGGAACTGGGGCCGCACCGTGCAGACGCTCGCGCACATCGACGCCGCGCGCACGCGAGCAGCCGATCGCGCTCGACATGTATCCGTACATCGCCGGCTCGACGGTGCTGCGCAAGCAAATGGTCGACGGCGTCATCGACATCATGGTCACGTGGTCGACGCCGCACCCGGAGATGGCGGGGCGCATGCTCGCGCGACATCGCGGCCGAATGGGGTTGCACGCAGCAGGAGGCGTGCGATAGGCTGCAGCCGGGAGGCGCCTGCTACTTCCAGATGCGCGAGGACGACGTGCAGCGGGTGCTCAAGTATCCGGCCACCATGATCGGCTCCGACGGCCTCCCGCACGACTACGCATCCGCATCCGCGGCTATGGGGAACCTTCCCCGCGTGCTCGGGCATTACAGCCGCGAGCTGGGACTGTTTTCGCTCGAGACCGCCGTGCACAAGATGAGCGGCCTCTCCGCGCGCAACTTCAAGCTCGAGGATCGCGGCGAAATCCGCGAAGGCGCATACGCCGACGTCGTCGTGTTCGACGAGGCCACCGTCAAGGACGTTGCAACCTTCGAGCAGCCAAAAGCGCTTTCTATCGGTATCGACTGCGTGCTGGTGAACGGCGCCATCGCCTATCGCTCCGGCGAGGTATCAAGCGAGCGCAGCGGACGGTTTCTGCGTCGACCTTGGCGTCACTGGGTCGCGCCAGTCAACGATCTTGGCCAAAATGGCCGGTAATATTTTCGACTGGTTTGGGAATTTTCCCTAGGAAGGGCTAATTCGGCGTCGCGATATTACCGAGGCCGCCACGCACGAATCACAAGCATCAGCATGCTTAGTCTAAGCGCTTGTGGTGCCGGTCCACGGAGCCGGGGCGCACCTGTAATCCTCGCGCACCACCAGCAGTTCTCGGTCAGAAACTGATCATAGTCAACGCGGTCGCCCCGCCTTCGGGCTTATGGCTGCCATCACGAAATCAATGAAGGCACGCACCTTCGCCGCCGGCAGGTGGCGCGACGGATACAGCGCGTAGAGCGTCAAGCGATTGTCGGGCCAGTCAGGGAACAGATCGACGAGCCGGCCGTCGTCGAGCAGCGGCTGTATCCCGAGCGCCTTGATCTGCGCCACGCCGGCACCGGACAGGCACGTTCCGAGGATGGTGTCGACGCCGCCCAGGAGCAGGCGCCCCGGAGGTAGGCACTGTGATCACCTTCCGGCCGCGCTTGAGCTGCCACGGGATGGGTTGCCCCGTCATGGCGCTGCGCACCTGGATGCACAGATGGTCCGCGAGCTCCGCCGGCTTGGCGGGCCGTCCATGACGCGCCAGGTAGTCCGGCGCGGCCACGGTGACCATGCGGGTATCGATTAGCCTGCGCGCGACCAGCGACGACGACGGCGGGTCGCCGAAACGGACGGCGACATCGAAACCATCGGCCACCAGATCGCCGAGCTGTTCGCGTGCGCTCAATTCGAGCGACAGCTCCGGGTAGAGATCCAAGAAGCGACCGATATGGGGCGACAGCAACAGCCGCGATGTGAAGGCGTCGGCGTTGACCCGCAAGCGGCCCCGCACGGAGCCGGATGAACCGCTCGTGCGAGTCACCGCGTCCTCGATGCCGAGTACGAGCGGGTTGATGTTGGCGTAGAGAGACCGACCCTCGTCCGTGAGGCTCACGGAGCGCGTCGTTCGATCGAGGAGCCGCACGCCGATGCGCGCTTCGAGCCGCGCGATCGCGCGACTGACTCCCGAAGGCGTGAGGCCAAGAGCATCGGCGGCCCTTGCGAAGTTTCCTCCTTCGACAACAGCAGCCAGCACGCTCACGTTAGAGAGAAGTCGTCCGTCGAGAGCCATGGCGAGATTCGTGATTGAGTGTCATGAATGATATGCCACAAGGTCGCTTCACTCAAGGATGCGCCATCCCTATCATGCATTCCATACCGACGCCTCAGGCGAGCCGTGATTGAGCGACCGGCGGTGACGAGCATCACGAAAGGAATGCCATGTTGATCATTCAGCAGAAAACGCCGTCGCGAACTTCCTGCGACTGGGCGGAAGCTCGTTGTTGGGCGCCGCTGCGCTCGCAACGCTGGCCGTTCGTCTCCGCGCGAGCGGCGCCACTCCGGCGAGACGCCGGATGCAGACGCGACCGTGGCGAGCGCAGGCCGATTCAAGTCGATCGACGAAGCGCTCGCGCAAGGCGTCCTCGAACGGCACGGTTGCCGGTGTCGTCGCACTCGCCGCCGATCCGCAAGGCGTGGTCTACGAGGGCGCATACGGCAAGCGCGACCTGGCACGGCACCGCCGGAATGACGCAGGACACCGTGTTCTGGCTGCTGTCGATGACGAAGGCCATCACCGCGACGGCCTGCATGCAGCTTGTCGAAGCAGGGCAAGCTGAGCCTCGACCAGCCGATGAGCCAGGTGTTGCCGGAGCTTGCCGCACCCATGGTGCTGGAGGGATTCGACGCATCCGGCAAGCCGAAGCTGCGGCCCGCGAAGCGCGCGATCACGCTGCGCCATCTCGCTGACGCACACCTCTGGGTTCACCTACGCAAACTGGAGCGATCGCGATCCCGCAATACGAAAAGGTCACCGGCATGGTCGGACATTGCCGAGATGCAAGAACGGCGCCTTCGCGTCACCGCTGGAATTCGACCCTGGCGAGCGCTGGCAGTACGGAATCGGAATGGACGTCGTGGGCAAGATCGTCGAGGCGGTCAGCGATCAATCGCTCGGAGATCTATTTCCGGGAGCACATCTTCCGAGCCCCTCGGCATGGCCAACACCGGCTTCCTGATCAGCAGCGCACAGAAGCAGCGCGCAGCCACGACATATGCGCGGCAGGTCGATGGCTCGCTCAAGGCCTTGCCGTTCGAGATGCCGCAACGGCCCTGAATTCTTCTCCGGAGGCGGAGGCCTCTTCGGCACGCCGCGGGACTACATGGCGTTCCTGCAGATGCTGCTTGGAGACGGGACCTTCAACGGTGCACAGATCCTGAAACCGCAAACCGTCGCTGCGATGCGCACGAATCAGATCGGCGATCTCGACGTGAATCCGTTGAAGTCGTCTGCACCGGTGTGGTCCAACGACGCCAACCTGTTCCCGGCATGCAACAGAAGTGGGGTCTGTCCTTCGACATCAATACGAAGCCCGGGCCCAACGGCCGCAGCGCCGGCAGCTGCTCCTGGGCGGGGCTTCTCAACTGCTACTACTGGATCGACCCCGTCAAGAAAGTGACGGGCGCGATGTTCACGCAACTGCTGCCCTTCTACGACGCGCGCGTCGTCGATCTATACGGCGCCTTCGAGCGCGGCTTGTACGCCGGCCTCGCGAGCGCCTGAAAGGAAAGTTCTCATGTATGCAATCACCGGTATCACGGGCAAGGTTGGCGGTGTCGTCGCGCGCGCATTGCTGTCCGCGGGCCACCGAGTCCGCGCGGTCGTCCGCGATGCGGACAAGGGCAGGTTCTGGTCCGATCTCGACTGCGAAGTCGCGATTGCCGAAATGGAGGATGCCGAGGCGCTGACCCGTGCGTTCACGAGCGTCACGGGCGTTTTCATCCTGCCGCCTCCGAACTTCGATCCGGAACCGGGGTTCCCGGAGGCCAAGGCGGTCATCTCCGCGGTGCGTCAAGCGCTCGATGCGACCCGTCCCGCCAGAGTCGTCTGTCTCTCGACCATCGGCGCGCAAGCCGCGCAGTCAAACCTGCTGACCCAACGTACGCTGATGGAAGAGGCCCTGTCGACGCTGCCGTTGCCAGTGACCTTCCTCCGCCCTGCTTGGTTCATGGAAAACTTGAGCTGGGACGTTGCCCAGGCCCGGGACCAAGGCGTCCTCTCCTCCTTCCTGCAGCCCCTCGACAAGGCCATGCCGATGGTCGCCACCGCGGATGTCGGCCGGGTCGCAGCCGAACTGCTGCTGCAAGACTGGAGTGGCAAGCGCGTCGTCGAACTCGAGGGCCCGGAGAGGGTGAGCCAGAACGGGATCGCAGCGGAACTCTCGAAGGCGCTGCATCGTTCGGTTCGCGCAGAGGCCGTTCCGCGCGAGAACTGGGGCGCGATCTTTCGCGCCCAGGGAATGCGTGATCCGATTCCGCGCATCCAGATGCTCGATGGTTTCAACGAAGGTTGGATCACGTTCGAGGGCGGCGGCGCGGGCCTGGTCAAGGGCAAGGTGAGTCTCGCGGAAGTCATCCGGAAGCTCGTCGGGCGAGCACACGTAATCGACCGGAAATGGACATCGTCATGAGCAATGCCGAAAATCGCAGTCATCATCAGCAGCAGTATTGAACACTCACCCAACAGGAGCAAAGCTATGAGCTTCGCCCCCAACGCTGTCAATGGAGCGAACCAGCGCGTCGATGGCAAACAGGATGGCGATACGCGCCTTTGCCTTCTGGGTCCTGCGCGACTCGGTCTCGCGCATGACCGGAACCAAGTTCGGCTGCGGCGTGGCGCTGTGCGGGGCCTGCACGGTGCACATCGACGGCACGCCGATCGCGATCCTGCATCACTCCCGTCGGCAGCATCGGCAACAAGGCGGTCACCACCATCGAAGCCGGTGGACAAGACTGCCGCAGGGCAAGGCCGTGCAGAAGGGCCTGGCCTCGATCGTCGAGGTCGTGCAGTGCGGCTACCGCCAGTCCGGCCAGATCATGTCGGCCGCTGCACTGCTTGGCCGCCAAACCCGAAGCCCGACCGATGCCGACATTGATGCCGCCATGTCTGGCAACGTTTGTCGCTGCGGCACGTCATCAGCCGCATTCGCGCGGCCATCCATCGCGCTGCGGGCTAAGGGAGGATTGACCATGCCCGATCACTCGCAGTTAGTCCTCGCCTGACCGCCGAGCCTTCCCTCAAGATCAGCGCCGCCGTGGGCGGCGGCCTGGTCCTCGAGGTTCGCGTTGCCTCTCGTGTCCTGCGCCCAGCGGCGCGGCCGCCGCCGCAGTCGCCCGGGTTCGCGCTCGAACGCGTTTCATCCGCATCGATCGCCAGAGGCGGGTGACGCTGGTAATGCCGATGGTCGAGATGGGCCAGGGCATCGTATACCGCGTTGCCGATGCTGCTGGCGGAGGAGCTGGAGGTCGGCCTCGATCAGGTCCGGCTGGAGCATGCCCCGCCCAACGACGCGCTGTACGCCAATTCGATCCTGCACATCCAGACGACCGGCCTGTCGTCCTCGGTCCGCGCCTTCTGGACGCCGCTGCGCCAGGCCGGCGCGGTCGGCCGCACGCTGCTGATCGCAGCCGCCGCCAAGCGATGGGGCGTCGACCCCGCCGTCTGCCGGGCGCAGCACGGCGTGGTCTCGGCACGCGGCCAGCGGACGCCACCTGCGCTATGGGCGAGCTGGTCGGATGCCGCGGCCGCCCTGCCGGTGCCGACGCCGGACAGCATGGCGCTGAAGGATCCCGAAGGATTTCACCCTGATCGGCACGCCGGCCAAGCGGCTGGACACGCCGGACAAGGTCAACGGACGCGCGCAATTCGGGATCGACGCGAAGGTGCCGGGGATGAAGATCGCGGCGATCGCGATCTCGCCCGTGTTCGGCGGCAAGCCGAAATCGCTGAACGAGGCGGCGGCGCGCGCGGTCAAGGGCGTGCGCCAGGTCGTCCGGATCGACGAGGCTGTCGCCGTGGTCGCCGACCACATGTGGCGCGGCCAAGAAGGGACTCACAGGCGGCCGCCATCCAATGGGACGACGGCCCGAACGCGATGGTCAGCAGCGCCGACATCGTCCGCCAGCTCGAGGAAGCATCGAAGCAGCCCGGCGCGGTCGCACGGCAACGAGGGCGACGCCGAGAAGGCGCTGGCCGGCGCTGCGCAGCGGATCGACGCCGTCTATCAAGTCCCGTTCCTCGCCCACGCGGCGATGGAGCCGATGAACTGCACCGTCCATCTCCGCAAGGATGGCTGCGAGCATCTGGGTCGGCACCCAGGCGCCGACCGCTGACGCAGGCTGTGGTCGCCCAGATCACCGGCCTGCCGAAGGATGCGATCAAGATTCACAACCATCTGCTCGGCGGCGGCTTCGGCCGACGGCTCGAGGCCGACGGCAGCGTCCTCGCCGTCAAGATCGCCGCAGCAGGTGGACGGGCCGGTGAAGGTCGTCTGGAGCCGCGAGGAGGACATCCAGCACGACATGTACCGGCCTTACTACTACGACCGGCTGTCGGCCGGGCTCGACGCAGCAGGCAAGCCGGTGGCCTGGACGCACCGTATCTGCCGGCTCGTCGGTCATGGCGCGCTATGTCCCGCCGCTCTTCAAGAACGGTCTCGATCCCGATGCGGTGGAGGGCGCGGCGGAACCGCCCTACGCCTTGCCGAACATCCATGTCGATTATGTCCGCGTCGAGCCGCCGGGCATCCCGACCGCCTTCTGGCGCGGCGTCGGCCCGACCCACAACGTCTTCGTCGTCGAGAGCTTCATCGACGAGCTGGCCGCATGCGGCGAAGCAGGATCCGGTCGCCTATCGCAAGGCGCTGCTCGGCCACAATCCGCGCGCCCTCGCCGTGCTGAACCTGGCGGCGGAGAAGGCGGGCTGGGGCCAGCCTCTGCCAGCGCGAGTTGGCCGCGGCGTCTCGGTGCAGTTCGCCTTCGGCAGCTACCTGTCGCAGGTGGCGGAAGTCGAGGTCGCGGCCGATGGCTCGGTCAAGGTCCATCGCATCGTCGTGCGCGCGTCGACTGCGGCATCGTCGTCAATCCGGACACGATCGCGGCCCAGGTCGAGGGCGGCACGCTCTTCGGCCTGACCGCCGCGCTCTACGGCGCGATCACGCTGAAGAACGGGCGCGTCGAACAGGGCAATTTCACACGACTATCGGCCGATGCGGATCAACGAAGCGCCGGTGATCGAGACGCATCTGGTGAAAAGCGCCGAAGCCTCCCGGCGGTCTCGGCGAGGCGCCGACCGCCGCGGTCGCTCCGGCGGTGACGAATGCGATCTTCGCCGCCACGGGCAAGCGCATCCGAACGCTGCCGATCGATCCACGGCAACTGCGAACGTCCTGATGAAGCCCTAGCGGACCGGTCACCCCCAATGGTACTTGCGTTTCCTCGTCGCGGGAATGGCTACCGCTGATGGCAGCGACCAACGGAGCTCCTCTGAAGGTCGGTCTCGACCTTCGCGAGCATCGATGACGGCGGACGGGGCTCAGTGTCAATCGCTCTGGGGTCCACCGAGGCCGCGAAAGCGGTACTCCGGCACCCGCCGCTGCTTGAACTGCCATCCAGTGAAACCCGCCAACCTACCGGCGATGATTCCACACCCGCACGTACCTCTGCCTGATGCACGGGGTTCACCTGGCGACCCGCCCCGGGGTCCAAGGGCTGCCGATGCAGGTCATGTCATGGACCTGCGAATCCGCCGACGCTTCGTGTTGTCGATAAAGAGCATCCCCGGCAATCCCCGCGCCGGGGGCTGGCTCCCATTTCGACTGGCGCGGCAAAGCGACGCGTCACGTCGCCGAAGGAGATCTGCGAGCAGGTCAAGGATCCGAACCGGAATGGACGGCGCAGCCTCGCCGAGCTTCACGTCGGCACATGGCCAACGACCCGCTCGTCGGCTGGGCGTGGCACCCGGGAGGGGACCGCGAGCCGGCACCAGGAACCCAATCCGATTTCGGCCAGCTCATCGGCGCGTGGATTGCAACTGGCGCGCAGTGTCCAGCGAGATCCAGGGCCCCGCGCGACTCGTGTCCCAAAGGATGGGAGAAGCTAACGAATCCCACTGTGCGAGCCGCCATCCATGCACTGCATCGGGGTGCACTGGTCGGCGTGGGCGCGCTCTTCGAATCTAACGCCCAAGCTCTATGATGACGGCCGTCCGCGAAGTCTCGAAAGTTCAATCAAGACGCCATCGGTCGCGAACGCTTTACATCGATCGACCTCGTCGAGAACAACGGACTGGACATCACCGGGCAATTTCATTCCGAGGAATGGGGCGACTTTCGGACCTACTTCGAGTTTCAGCTTTCGCTAGCCGGCAGGATCCAACGATTGGACATTGGCGAATCGCACTGGCGAGAGCGTCGGAGGTTCCTTATCGCGATTTAGGTACCGTCGTTAACCTAAGCTGCAACTGGGGCCCTTTTTCCGCGGTAGCGGCCAAATCAAGCCTCTCGTCGAAGCCGACAAGTTTGAATGCCGGCGCAAACCACCCTGCTCCTGCTTCGCTTGATCGTTAGCTTGGGGGCAGCTATGTCGCGGTCTGTTTCAGATCCCGATTGGTGCTTGATTGGAAAGTCGCCACCCACACCCGCACGCGCCGACGACATGGATTGCAGGAAAACACAATCGTGGACAGGAGATGTGCAAGACGCCAGAGTGCCTCTGCGTATCGTACTGATGCAATTGACGTTATCGACCACTACCGACGCCTCGGGGTGACATCGAAGTATTGCGCCAATGAGCAACATTGCTTTTAGGCCTCGTATCGGCCGGTGTCCTTTTGGCAGACGCTCCGTCTGCCTGCTTTAACGCCCGGGCCGGAGCAAACCGCACACCGGGGCCTTGGCCGACCTACAACAACGGCTACGACGGCCAGAGATTCTCGCCGGCCAAGCAGATCACGCCGGCCAATGTCGCGACGCTGAAGCGCACCTGCGAGGCGCACCTGGGTGACGTCGGTTCATTTCAATCCGGTCCGCTCGTGATCGGAAGCTCGATCTACGTCACCACCGCGCATACCACCGTCGCACTCGATGCCACGACGTGCGCGATCCGCTGGCGCCACGTCTACAAACCGGTGCAAGACGAGGTTTACGCCGTTAACCGCGGCGTGGCCTATCTCCGACGGGCGCCTCTTCCGCGGCACCGGCGACGGCCGCATCTTCGCGCTCGATGCCAAGACCGGCAAGCAACTGTGGCAGATCAAGGGTGGGGACCCGCTGGTCGGTGAATTCTTCAGTTCCGCGCCCATTGCGTGGAAGGGGTTGGTCTTCATCGGCGCTACCGGATCGGACTGGGGCATTCGCGGCTTTGTCATCGCGCTGGACGCCGCCACCGGCAAAGAGAAGTGGCGCTTCTACACGATCCCGATGGGCAATGAGCCCGGGGCTGACAGCTGGAATATTCCGGAGACGGCAAAACGTGGCGGCGGCGCGATTGTGGACCAGCTACACCCTGGACCCCGCTGCGGGTGAGTTGTTCGTGCCGGTCGGCAACCCGTCGCCCGACATCGCGCCAGACCTTCGTCCCGGGGACAACCTGCTATACCAATTCCGTGGTGGTGTTGGATGCGCGCACCGGCAAGCTCAAGTGGCATCACCAGTTCGATCCGAACGACGGTTTCGACTACGACCTCGGTGCGGCCCCGGCGCTGTACACGAGCGGCAAGGGCAGCAAGCTGCTCGTCGCCGGCAGCAAGGATGGCCATTTGTATGGGATCGATCGCGCGACCCAGAAGGTCGTGTTCAAGACAGCGGTCACCACCATCAAACGTTCCCCGACGCCGCCAACCAAGGAAGGCACCGAGGCCTGCCCCGGCGCGCTCGGCGGCGTCGAATGGAATGGTCCCGCGGTCGATCCATCGTCGCGCGCGATCTATGTCGGTTCGGTGGATTGGTGCTTCATACTGACTTTGAAGCCGCCCGTCGTCTACAAGGCTGGCCAGTTCTATTTCGGCGGCGATCAAGAGGGGTCGCCGACTCGAGTGGCTGGATCCACAGGGTCGACGGCGACAGCGGCAATGTTCTGTGGAAGTACCACGCCGAAGCCCCGGTCGTTGCCGGCGTGACGCCGACGGCTGGCGGTGTGGTCTTCAGCGGTGATCTCGCCGGCAATTTCTTTGCGTTGGACGCCAAGACGGGCGCCGTGCTGCACAAGTTCAATACCGGGGGTGCGATGGCCGGCGGCGTGGTCACCTATGAGGTCGGCGGCAAGCAGTATGTGGCGTTCACCTCTGGAAACATCGGGCGCGGCACGTTTTCGGCGGCGACCGGCGCGCCAGGATCGTCATCCTGACGACCGGCTTGACCAAGGACGACCCGAAGATCGTCGCCGTCAGGAAGAGGCGCCGCACGCTGCCGCCGATGGCGGCGACAACGCAGGGACTGGCCGCGGCAAAGTCCTCTACGGACAGTACTGCAACGCATGCCACGGCAAGACCGGCGAAGGTGGCATGGGTCCGCCACTCAGGGGCGAGGCCGCCAGAAGAAGTCAGGTGGAAGTGGCGGCGTTTATCAAAAACCCCAAACCACCGATGCCGAAATTCTCGCCGGCGCCCCTCACCGATCAGGACGTCGAGGACGTGGCGGCCTATGTTGAATCTCTCAAGTGAGCGTCGCAGAAGCAACCACGCATAAGCCACACGCGAATCCATCGACCGACTGGCGTGTCCGCCGCCTCGGCGAACGTCCCAAGCACGTGGGAGGACGCCGTAGCGCGGTGGTGCGAGGAGAAGGCCGACAAGGCCACCGCGCACGAGGATCGAGTGAAGTTCCGCTGCCCCCAGCCGGGGATTACGAAGATCTCGCGCCAGTGGCCAGAGATCCCGTCAGTTGTGCGGTCGCGCAGTTTCCGAAGCGTCCGCAAGAGCGACGTACCTTGGGGTTCGGACGACGGCTCGTCACCTCACCGGCTTCCTCGCACTGAGTATCCGCGAAATGGGCAACTAAGGCCTCGACGTGCAAATGCCAGGAGGAAACCGATACATGAGAGCCCAAGCCTTTGTGTTCGGAAGCGTTGCCGCTATCCTGCTGGCGGCCTGTGCCCCGCACGCCGCCGGTGCGACCGAGGCGCCATTGAACACCGCCGGTCCGACCCAGGCGCAACTGAACACCGCCACCAACGACGGCACGAACTGGCTGTACGTGGATCACGACTATCGCGGCCAACGCTACACGCCGCTCGACCAGATCACCGCAAAGAACGCCGCGGATCTCGCCCAGGTCTGCAGCCACACCTTCCCCGACAAGGAGCCCACGCAGACGGCGCCCATCGTTTACGAGGGCACCCTCTACGCGACGACCGCTCACTACACCGTGGCGCTCGATGGTGCGAGCTGCAAAGTCGTCTGGCAGTCCGAATGGAAGCCGCGGGACCACGAGACGTTCATCACCCAGCGCGGCGCCGCCATCAAAGGACGGCAAGGTGGTGCGCGGCACCGGGGACGGTTATCTCCTGGCGCTGGACGGCAAGACCGGCAAAGAGTTGTGGTCGCGGCAGATTGCGAAGCCCAGCGAACGGCTATTTCATCAGCATGCCGCCGCTGATCTACGAGGACCTCGTGCTGATCGGCCCGGCAGGGTCTGAGTTTGCAGGCCAGGGCTGGGTCGGCGCCTTCCGGCTGAGCGACGGCGAGCCCGTGTGGAAGTTCAACACCGTGCCGGACCCGGTGAGCCGGGCGCGGAGACCTGGGGCGGCGACCCGAACACGCTGAAGCACGGGGCGGCAATCTGTGGACGCCGATGTCGCTCGACGTCGAGAAGGAGCTGCTGCATGTGCCGGTGGGCAATCCGGCGCCGGACTTCTATGGCGAGAATCGGCCAGGCGCCAACCTCTATACCGGCTCAATCGTGGCGCTGGATGTCCGCACAGGCAAGCTGGCGTGGTATTACCAGGCGGTCCCGCACGATGTGCGCGATTACGACCTGACCCATGTCGCGCCGATCTTCACGACCACGGTCGGCGGCCAGCAGCGCACGGTCATTGCGCTGACCGGCAAGGACGGTCTGCTGCGGGTGTTGGATCGCGACACGCGCAATGTGCGCTACAGCACTCCGTTCACCACGCGCGAGAACGCGGAAGGCCCGATCGGAACGTCGTTCACGCACGTGTGCCCGGGCCTCCTTGGCGGCCACGAGTGGAACGGCGCCGCCTACAGCCCGCGGCTCGGCGCATTGTTCGTGCCGGCGACCGATTGGTGCAACCAGATCCGACCGGCAGCGCAGTCGCCCGACCCGCAAGCGGAGAAGAAGCGGGGCCAGTTCTTTGGCGGCGAGTTCCAGTTCGATCCTTGGGCCAACGCGCGGGGCTGGCTGACCGCGTTCGACGCCGCCACCGGCGCGACGCGCTGGCGCTATCAGTCCAGCAAGCCGATGATCGGCGGCGTAGCGGTCACCGGCGGCGACGTGGTCTTCGCCGGCGAGCTCACCGGCGACTTCCTCGTGTTCGACGCCAACGACGGCAAAGTCCTCTACAGGCACAATGTGGGCGGTCCGATCGCGGGCGGCATGGTGAGTTACGCCTCGGGCGGCAAGCAGTACGTCGCTGCGGTCTCGGGATTCGTGGGCGGTTATTACAACCAGATGGCGCCCGAGATCGGCGGCGGAAACCCGACCATCACGGTCTTCGCGCTGAAACGTAATGCTGCCAGCCGCTGAACGGGGCAGCTTGCGCGGATTAAGGGCCCGCTACGAAATAAGTGGACCAGCATCCCCTTGACCTATCACCCAGTGCCCGTCATCGCCGACGGGAAGCTGCGGTGATGAGGAGTCGCCGCGACGGAGGTTAGTCCCAAGGGCGTGCGCGTCGTGCGCGTCTCGCCCGGCTGGGTCGAGACGGACGGAGCCGTCGGCCTCGTCGATGAGATCGCGCGCCGGACGGGTATCGACTATGAAGGTGCCCGCAAGATCGTGATGGACTAGCTCGGCGGCATTCCGATCGGTCGACCGTCAAAGCCAAAGGAAGTGGCGGACCTCGTCGCGCTCCTCGGTTCACCGAGAGCTGCTTCCATCACCGGCACGGAATACGTGATCGACGGAGGAACCGTGCCGACCGCCTAGCGGGGTGTCGCATTCGCTACGGGCTTCCCTACTGCACTTGTTGCGCCGCGTTCCGCAACTGCAATCTTGCGAAGCTGCGCAACACTGACTTCACACTGGCGAGGTCCGAATATCTGCATCGCGAAGGGGACCTGTTGGAACGCTCGGGTCACGCGGCAGTCTTGCCCCCTTTGACACCGATATTTGACCGGCGAGGTAGTCCACCTCGTCGAAGCCAGAAGACACGATCGTCTGAGGCGATCTCCTCGGGTGTCCAATGCGTTTCCCTGGCACGCCGGCGCCAACAACCCACGGTTGACCCGAAGCACCGAACCAACAATGCTTAGGCCCGCGTGTATTGCGAGTACCAATCCGATGCTTCGGAAAGAAATCTGAGACCGCATGCAATTGGTGCTCGAACGCATCGAACAGCGGGTGGGCGTGCAGGTACACCTGTACCCGCTAGACCTTGACGCTGGTGCCGCGCGCCGTGACCGTGCTGCTGGGCGCCACGCAAGCCGGCAAGACCACGCTGATGCGCGTGATGGCCGGGCTCGACGCGCCGGCAAAGGGCCGTGTCAAGGCTCGACGGGCACGACGTGACTGGCAAGCCGGTGCGCGATCGCAACGTGGCCATGGTGTACCAGCAGTTCATCAACTACCCGTCGATGACGGTGGCGGACAACATCGCCTCGCCACTCAGGCTGCGCAAAGACGCTCTATCCAAACGCGACATCGACGCGCGTGTCAGCTGAGATCGCCGCCAAGCTGCACATCGAACCGTTCCTGCGGCGCCTGCCCGCCGAGCTGTCGGGCGGCCAGCAGCAGCGCGTGGCGCTGGCGCGCGCGCTGGCTAAGAACGCACCGCTGATGCTGCTCGACGAACCGCTCGTGAACCTGGATTACAAGCTGCGCGAGGAGCTGCGCGACGAGCTCTCGCAGTTGTTCGCCAGTGATCAATCCACCGTGGTCTACGCCACCACCGAGCCGAAGGAAGCGTTGCTGCTCGGCGGCCACACCGGCGGTGCTGGACGCCGGCGAACTGCTGCAGTACGGGCCAACGGCCGAGGTGTTCCACCAGCCCCGATCGATCCGCGTCGCGCGCGCGCTTCAGCGACCCGCCGATGAATCTGGTGGCCGGCAGCGCCGGCGCGAACGGCGTGCTGCTGCCCGGTGGCGTGGCAGTGCCGCTTGCGCTGCCTCGCGACCCGATCAGAAACGCTCACGGTCGGCATTCGCGCCGGCGCACTTCGGGTGCACGCGCGCGGGAGGCGACCTGGCACTGCCGGGCAAGGTCGAGCTGGCGGAGATCGCGGGCTCCGACACCTTCGTGCACGTGCGCACGTCGATCGGCGAGCTCGTCGCTCAGCTCACCGGCGTGCACGTGTTTTCACTCGGTGCAGCCGGTCACGCTGTACCTCGAATCCGGCAGCGCTGTATGTGTTCGACGCGGCCGGCGACCTGCTCGTCGCGCCCGCCGCCACGTGCTCACTGCGCAGCGCTGAAATGGCCGCATCGAACTCGATCTGGCGCACGCCTACGCGCCGAATCCGCAGCGCGACGAAGACTATGCGCTGCTGCCGCTGAAGATGAACTTCGAAGACGGCGGCGCGTATGCGCTGCTGCGGCCCTTCAGGCTGCGGCAAGACCACGCTGCTGAACATCGTCTCGGGCCTCGTGAAGCCCTCGCAGGGCAGCGTGAAGTTCGACGGCACGGACGTCACCGGCCGCACGCCGCAGCGACGCAACATCGCCCAGGTGTTCCAGTTCCCGGTCATCTACGACACGATGACGGTGGCCGAGAACCTCGCCTTCCCGTTGCGCAATCGCGGCGTGGCGCCGAAAAGATCACGAAGCGCGTCGGCGAGGTCGCCGAGATGCTCGAACTGAGCGGCCAGCTGGGCAACCGTGCCGCCAGCGGCCTGACGGCCGACGCCAAGCAGAAGATCTCGCTCGGCCGCGGCCTGGTGCGCGAAGACGTGTCGGCGGTGTTGTTCGACGAGCCGCTCACCGTGATCGACCCGCACCTCAAGTGGCAGCTGCGGCGCAAGCTCAAGCAGATCCACCACGAGCTCAAGCTCACGCTGATCTACGTCACGCACGACCAGGTCGAGGCCCTCACCTTCGCCGACCAGGTGGTGGTGATGACGCGCGGCCGGGTCGGTGCAGATCGGCACGTGCGTCAGGACCTGTTCGAGCGTCCGGCGCACACCTTCGTCGGCTACTTCATCGGCTCGCCCGGGCATGAACTTTCTGCCGGCACGCTCGGACGCCGCGGGCGTCAGCGTAGCGAGGCCAGCGCGTCGTGGCGGCCAGCGCGAGTGCGCTCGCCGGCAGTGAGCGCTGACGCTTGGCGTTCGCCCGGAATACGTGGCGCTCGCCGCGTCCGGGACGCCTGGGGCGTTGCCTGCCATCGTGACGCAGGCGCACGGACATCGGCACCGTACTGGCTCGTCACCGCGCGCGTCGGCGGCGGCGCGGACGAGATCGCTTGATCCGCGCCCGCCTGAGTCCGGCGCAGAACATCCACGAGGCGGGCGAGTCGCGGTCTGGCTCAACATCGTCGGCCGGCACACCTGTTTCTACCGGAACGAAGAATTGATCGCTGGGGCGAACCGCATGAAGCCCGGTCAACCAGAAGGCGTGGCTGCTGATCCTCCCGGTGGTGCTGTGCGTGGCGTTCTCGGCCGATCCTGCCGTTGATGACGGTCGTGAACTACTCGGTGCAGGACATCATCTCGCCCGAGCGGCGCGTGTTCGTCGGTACCGAATGGTTCAAATCGGTGATGCGTGACGACGACCTGCAGGGCGCGCTGCTGCGCCAGATCGTCGTTTTCGTTCGCGGTGCTGCTAGTCGAGATCCCGCTCGGCATCGCGCTCGCCCTGGCGATGCCGGTCAAGGGCTGGAAATCGTCCGCGGTGCTGGTGCTGGTCGCGATCTCGCTGCTGATTCCATGGAACGTGGTCGGCACGATCTGGCAGATCTACGGCCGCAC
>ERZ1370068.6478-contig-546_pt1 | contig 47100 bp, 68 predicted proteins | sample MGYA00561227_ERZ1370068 | MGnify/ENA primary metagenome ERZ1370068 (study PRJEB38410, sample SAMEA6850437) | metagenome | study: Metagenomic assessment of the ecological functions of the soil: analysis of the soil microbiota associated with the... | reverse complement strand
GAACATCAACCAGGTGAAAAAGGTAAAAGTGCTGATACGCACTGACCTTTTGAGCGCCACCTGCGTGCAAGATCCATTTATTGACGAGGCCGACGAAAAGTTCGCCTGAAGCGACAGTCAAAAGCCACAATGCCATCACCGAGCTCTTCATCGAATTCGGCGCTTGGGTGTAGGAAAATTCCAGTCCGGTGATCGAAACCATCGCTTCACCAAGCGTGAGGATGACGTAGGCGAGCAATTGCCAATTAATACTCGGCTTCAGTCCCGCGTCGATCTGTCCCTGGATCCAAATAATCACGACGAACGACAACGCCGTGATATAAAGGCCGATCCCAATTTTGCGGAGCGGCGTGAGTCGGAAAACCTTGTCGATCGCTGGATAGATCACGTAGTTCACGATCGGAATGAAAATCAAAATGAGAATTGGGTTTGCGGTTTGCACCTGGGCAGCGATCAAGTTCATGCCCATCCAATGCAGGTCCATTTTCTCGGCTTGCAACGTCCATTCAGCGCCGTTGCTCATTCCCCAAAGCGCCCAGAAAACCAAAATAAAAACGTAAACCATTGCGATCCGAGCAAGGGTAATAAGACCTTCCTTGCTGAATGTTTCTTTCAAATAACTGAGGCCGGCAGGCGGCACGTGCACCATTTTCTTGCGACCGCCCCAGAAGAACAAAGTAGCGATGACCATCGCTATGCCGGGAATTCAAACGCCCAACCCGGTCCCCACTTCGGATTCGCAAGGAGCCAGGGACAAAGAATCGAAGAAATGAAGGAGCCGGCGTTGATGGAGAAATAGAACCAGCCAAACATTTTCGAGAGCAGATGCCTGTTCGATTCACCGAACTGATCGCCTACGTTCGCCGATACACATGGTTTGATGCCACCCGCGCCTAAACAAATCAGGAACAATCCGATCGCTAGCATTGTGCGTTGACCAATCGCGATTCCCCATGACGTGGCCATGCACGCGAGCGTGAGGTTGCCCATGCAGTAAACGATTGAAAGCGACAGAATCGTCCAATATTTGCCGAGCCAACCGTCGGCCAAAATCGCGCCGAGAATTGGAAGGAAATAGACGCCGAACACAAAATAATGCGTGTATATTACGCTTCGTTCTCCTGCATCGGCGCCAGCAAACCCGACTGGTTCAGGATGTAATGCGCCATGAAAACGGTCAGGACCGATTTCATGCCGTAGTAGGAGAAACGCTCAGCCGCTTCGTTCCCGATGATGTAGGGGACACCCGGCGGCATCCCGGTCAGGTTCGGTGGTGACCTCATGTATTTGTGACTAGCCATGTGATCTCCTTTGCCTAACGAGCTTCGTGTGGAACTTCGGCCGGCGTTCCTGAAGTCGAATGTCCCTCAGAATGTTGTTCTGCCGCATTCGACCAGACCTTTGCTGGATCGGGTTGTTCCCTCTGGACTTCCGGCATCTGGCCGATCGGATGCTTTTCGCAAGACGTGGAAAACAGAAACGATGCAGAACGAAACGAGCGACGACGCCCTGGCGAAGGAAAGAAGCCATAATGCGCTGGCACAGTTATCAGTCTCCGCTGGCGATGCGCAAGGATGAAAGCGCAGTGGCAGGACGTCACCGCCGGACGCGCCGAATCACTCGATCACGATTACGCATAAAGAGGCAGCGAGGAAGAGTTGTGATTGAAAGACGCCTGCATGGCATTACTATCACACGCGGTGGGCCGCACAGAAAGACTCAGCGCATGGAACGAAGTGTTCGCTCTCGTTCTGCTTTTTGCCGGCACGCTACTGTTTTTCGCGCTGATTTCCTATACGCCGAAGGATATACCGTCGTGGTTCTGGTTTAGTCACGTTTCACCGGCGAATCATCCTGCACAAAATTTCATCGGCCCGCTCGGAGCGATCGTCGCAGGCATTTGCTATCAGCTAATCGGCGTTTTCGCTTCGCTGTTACTGGCAGCGGTTCTGCTCGGATTCGGCGCGGCGAAATTATTTTATCCTCGATTGCGTTTCGTGCCCCGAATCCCGTGGATCGTTTTATTTCTCGTTTCGGGTGCGTGCCTCGACCAAGCGTGGGGGATCAGCCATTTGCTCGGGAGGAAAGTCCCGGTGGACATTCAAGGGCCGGGCGGCCTCATTGGGTATCGCTTGTCCGACGAACATCGCGGCCTGCTTCCTGCCGCTCTCGGCCCGGTGGGTTCGGTTCTTCTCGTCGTCGCAGTTTATTTGACCACGCTGATTTTGGTTACGGGTTTGCGCCCGATTCATCTTGTTCGCGAGATGGTCAACCTTACGCGCCGAAGCGTGGCGAAGCTGGCCGAATGGCGCGTGCGCCGGAGAATTCGGAAGTCGGATCTCACAGAACAACTCAAGACTCAAAAGCAACGGCGAGCGCTCGAAGCGCTACAGAAGCAACTTAAGAAGAAAGGTGTTCCTGTGCCTGAACCTGTAGCGACGATGATTTCGCCGGATGAACTGGCGAATCGGCCCGCGCCGAAAGTCGTCGATACGACGGTGCTGTCGACTGAGCCGGCGGTAAGTCGGCGCAGACCTTCTCTCGCCGGAGCTGCGCGCAAGCGAAGAAAAATCGAAGGCGGCCCCGAGTCCGACAAGTGCCACTTCCAGCTGGGAAGATTATCGTCTTGCCGGGGTTGGATTTGCTCGAGGAACACAGTCTTGAAGCGCGCACAGCCACCGATCCTTCTGAGCTACAAGAGGTCCAGCAAATTCTCATTGAGACGTTGGCGCAATTTGGGATTGCCGTCGCGACCGGGCGACATCACGAAGGGTCCCACCATCACGCGCTACGAAGTTTATCCGGCCAAGGGCGTGCGCGTGGACAAGATTGTGAGCCTCGAGCGCGACCTTGCACGAGCGACGAGTGCCGAACGAATCAACATTCTCGCGCCTATTCCGGGCAAAGACACTGTCGGAATCGAGTTGGCCAATACGCGCAAAGTCACGGTGAAATTGCGCGAGCTTTTTCAATCGACTGATTGGGACATCGGCGAAGGAACACGCAAAAATTCCGCTCGCCCTCGGCAAGGACGTTTACGGCAAGACAATCATCGCCGACCTGGCGCAGATGCCGCACCTGCTTGTCGCTGGGACGACTGGCAGCGGGAAGAGCGTCTGTATTAACGCGCTGATTGCCAGCATGCTCTTTCGCTTCACGCCGGAAGAGATGCGCTCGGTCATCATTGATCCAAAAATGGTGGAAATGCAGTCGTATCAATCGTTGCCGCATCTTGCATTCCCGATCGTGACTGATCCGAAAAAGGTTTTGTTGGCGTTGCGATGGCTGATCGACGAGATGGAACGCCGCTATAGAATGTTTGCCCGCGTCAGGCGTGCGGAACATCGTCGGGTTTAATGGGCGGCCGAAGAAGAAACACAAAAAGAACTCGACGCTGAAGCTGTAGAGTCCGGTGTCTCACCAGATCGGGCACGGAGTTCCGCTGAGGCCGCGGACGCAGCACCGATCAAAGTGCCGCGCGAAGACGAGGAGGTCAAGTTCCCGACAGAATTCCGTACGTCGTCGTCATCGTCGATGAGCTGGCAGATCTGATGCAAACCGCGCCCGCGGATGTCGAGACGGCGATCGCGCGCATCACGCAAATGGCACGTGCGGCCGGCATGCATGTGATCGTCGCAACGCAAACACCGCGCGCGGACGTGATCACTGGGGTTATCAAAGCGAATATTCCCAGCCGCATCGCATTCCAGGTCGCGAGCAAGATCGACAGCCGCGTCATTCTTGATGAAAACGGTGCGGACCGTTTGCTGGGGCAGGGCGACATGCTTTATCTGCCGCCGAGCGCTTCACGACTCATCCGTGCGCAGGGCGTGCTGGTCACTGATAATGAGATTCACGCGCTCGTAGAATTTATTTCGAAACAAAGTCCGCCTGCATTTGATACGGCCATGCATGAGAAGCTCCAATCGACTAGTGCGCCGGAGGAAGACGTGACCGCCGAAGATGAAGAGCTGGTCGAAAAATGCATCGAGATCATTCGACAGGAAAAACGCGCGTCCACTTCGCTGCTCCAACGCAGGTTGCGACTCGGTTATACGCGAGCGGCGCGCATCGTTGATATTCTGGAGCAGCGCGGTATTTTGGGTCCCGGCGAGGGCGCCAAACCACGTGAGATCTTGGTCGATCTCGATGCTGCCGTTTAGCCGGCTTTTCATTCATGACAATAGAGGGGCTTGGTAAAAAATTTCAGGAGGCACGGCTAGCGAGAAAGCTCACGCTCGATGAAGCCGCGCGCATGACCAAGATTCGCCCGCAGCGGCTGGCGGAAATTGAGGCGGACGATTTTCGCAATTCCCGAGCCTGGCGTACGCGAAGGGTTTCCTGCTTATTTACGGGAAATTCCTGGATGTCGACGTCACGCCTTACCTGGATGCGTTTGAGGATCCCGAGAGCGTGACCGTGGACGGCTACTCGTATCTCCAGGAGAACGAGCGCGCGAAACCGGTCTCCGCTCCGGTGGTTCGGCGCCGTCCGCTGCTACCCGGTGGCACCGGTGGCAGCAATCGCGTTTCGCCAATGCCGCTCATTGTCGGGGTGGCGGTTTTAGTGCTCGGCTTTCTTGGCATGAAATTTTTCTCAATGTGCAGAGGCTCGCGCCTGCGCGAGGAAGCTCGAGCGCGCAAACGTCGGCAACTGCGACGCCGGCGGTTGCCTCAGGCGGGTCGAGCCCGACAGCAGCTCAAACATCGGCGGCTGTCGCTACGAGCTGCGCCGGTCGCGTCCCCTGTACCAGCAGTGGGACCGCCGGAAACGCGCAAGGCTTTGGCTGCTAATTCCACAGCGCCAGCTGAGCCGGAAGTGCGTAAAGGCGAAGCCCGTCACTAAAGAAGAACTGTCGCAAGCCGGCGCAGTAACCAATTCGCCTCCACCGGAATCAGGCGAACAAAATCGAGTCGCCATCCAGCCGCTCAAACGAACTTACGTGAGGGTGACGCTCGGCGACGACGGCAAAGGCTGCGTTCGAACGATGGGTCTCGCCGACTGATGGTCCGGTTGAATTTCGCGGTAAGCACGTGTCGATTCGGGTCCTCGATCCTGAAGCCGTTAAGATCACCAAAAACGGACAGGCGCTGCAACAAAACGACCAGGACGTGACGGTCAATTAAGAGTAAGTCTGTCATTCTGAGCGAAGCGAAAGAATCTCAGATCAGTTCTTCAGGCGAGTCAGCCAATCGGAAGTGGATCAGAGATGTTTCGCTTCGCTCAACATGACAGCGCCGTATGCTTTAAGCGCTAGCCGAAAATGAAGATGACAAACACGACGCATTTTCCTCGTAAACCGAAGATCGGCATGATCAGCCTCGGCTGCGCCAAAAATCTCGTCGATGCGGAGATCATGCTTGGAAGCGTTTTGCAACGCGGGATGGAAATCACGTCGCGCGCAGAGGACGCCGATGTGCTCGTGATTAACACTTGCGCCTTCATCGATTCAGCCAAGGAAGAATCAATCGAAGCGATCTTGGAAGCGCATCAGCAGCGCGGGTTGAATAAACGACCAGATCAAAAACTAATCGTAAGCGGCTGCATGTCGCAGCGGTTTGCGAAAGAACTGCATAACGAGTTGCCTGAGGTAGACGCGTTCATCGGACTCGATCAAGTCAGTGAGCTTGGAGCGATCGTGGAGAAATTTTAGGTAAACGCCAACGCTCAACCGCTCAACGTCGAATTGCGCGATGTCAGATGTTGGGCGTTCGGCGTTGGACGTTCATTCGGGAACGCGTTTCGATCTTGCATTCGCCGAAACACGCGCCCGACGTACATTCCCGATTACGACACACCGCGTTTCAGACTTACTCCGGCGCATTCCGCTTACGTGAAGATTGCCGAGGGCTGCAATCATCCGTGCAGTTTTTGCGTGATTCCACAAATGCGCGGCAAGCATCGGAGCCGCAAACCGGAATCGGTCCTGGCGGAAATCCGTGCGCTCGTCGGCGAAGGTGTGCGCGAAATCAACTTGATCCAGTCAGGACACCACGTACTACGGAATGGATTTGTGGGAGGCCAAAGCGGGGCCGCGGCAGCCGGTGGATTCGACTCGCGGACCGACGCTGGTTTCGCTGCTTCGTGAGATTCAACAGATCGAAGGCGAGTTCTGGGTCCGCCTGCTTTACACGCACCCGGCGCATTGGAGCGATGAACTGATTGAGACCATTGCGGAATGCGACAAGGTCGCGCGCTACATCGACATTCCGCTGCAGCACATCGACGAATCGATGCTGGGCCGGATGCGACGTGAAACATCGCGCGCGCATATTGAAGACTTAATTCACAAACTGCGCGCTGGAATTCCGGGCGTAACGCTGCGCACTACTTTCATCGTCGGGTTCCCCGGCGAAACCGATGCGGAATTCGAGACATTACTGGATTTCATCCGCCGCAGCCGGTTTGAACGTCTTGGGATATTCAAATACTCGCAGGAAGAGGGTTCCCGCGCGGCCAGGATGCCGGGGCAGGTTCCAGCAAAGATAAAGAACTCACGTTATCGAGAGGCGATGGCGATGCAGCAATCCATTGCCCATGATCTCGCTAGCGAGAAAATTGGCAGCGAACTGAAACTGCTCGTCGATCAGCCGCACATTGCCCGGAGCGAAGCCGATGCTCCGGATGTTGATGCGCGCGTCGTTTTGTCCGAGCCTGCGCCTGTTGGCGAGTTCATTCGGCGGACTGTCACAGGGAGCCGCGGCTACGATCTGCTGGCCTGACGCGAGTCACATTTTCCTGGGCTGCAAGATTGGGTAGTGACAAAGCCGGCGATTTTTGGTCAATTTCTCCAACACTAAATGGCCGAACCTGACCAACCAAAAAGAGACGGTTCGCATCCAGTTGCCGCATCCGCCTGTAACGAAGCCGTCGGAGCCAGAGTGTGAAACCGCACGAGACCGTCCGGATCCAGTTGCCGGTTCGTGAAACCGGCAGTTCGCCTGTTCCTCTCCCTCGCAGTCACCGTCCGGAGAATATTTCTTCCACGAACTTTTACCGCCGCCGAAGCCGCCAGCTGCCTCGCGTCCGTTATCCGCTTCCGTGCGTCCTCCTCCGATTCCACCCCTCTTCAGGACCGAAAAAGGAGACCGTGCGCATTCCCGCTGACGCCCGAACCGTTGCGCTCGTCTCAGAAAAAGACTCAGCCGCTGATCGCGATGCCCAACGTCGTTTCACAAAATCCGCCGATCGCTGTAGCACCGGTCGAGAAGAGACTCAATGCTGCTGTATTGGATGCTTCTCGCTATGTCCGCGTTGATTTTGATTATCCAGATTTGGACGTATTTTTCTTAGCTATGGAAAATTCTGCCACTATCACGCTTAACGAATCGAACTTTGACCGCGAACTGACGCAAGACGACAAACCGATGATCGTCGATTTTTGGGCGGAATGGTGCGGTCCGTGCAAAATGATCGCGCCGCTGCTGGACGAGATTGCGCGGGAAAAAGCGGGCACACTCAAAATTGCGAAAGTAAACGTAGACGAAAACCAGAGTCTCTCAGCCAGGTACAACATCCGCGCGATTCCGGCGCGCTGTTTTTTCAAGAACGGCCAACTGCGCGATCAGGTCATCGGCGTATGCGGAGCAAGAAGGATCTGCTCAGCCGGCTGGAAGCACTGGCTTAGGGAATTTTCGCGGGGGCCGAAAATTCCCAGATCCAAAGCGTGGCAGGCGGAGCGCTCTGCCCTGCAAGCGATGCGCCCGGCAGGAAAAACGCGCGTCCACTTCGCTGCTCCAACGCAGGTTGCGACTCGGTTATACGCGTGCGGCGCGCATCGTTGATATTCTGGAGCAGCGCGGTATTTTGGGTCCCGGCGAGGGCGCCAAACCACGTGAGATCTTGGTCGATCTCGATGCTGCCGTTTAGCCGGCTTTTTCATTCATGACAATAGAGGGGCTTGGTAAAAATTTCAGGAAGCACGGCTAGCGAGAAAGCTCACGCTCGATGAAGCCGCGCGCATGACCAAAATTCGCCCGCAGCGGCTGGCGGAAATTGAGGCGGACGATTTTTCGCAATTCCCGAGCCTGGCGTACGCGAAGGGTTTCCTGCTTATTTACGGGAAATTTCTGGATGTCGACGTCACGCCTTACCTGGATGCGTTTGAGGATCCCGAGAGCGTGACCGTGGACGGCTACTCGTACCTCCAGGAGAACGAGCGCGCGAAACCGGTCTCCGCGCCAGTGGTTCGGCGTCGTCCCGCTGCTACCGGTGGCACCGGTGGCAGCAATCGCGTTTCGCCAATGCCGCTCATTGTGGGCGTGGCGGTTTTAGTGCTCGGCTTTCTTGGCATGAAATTTTCTCAATGTGCAGAGGCTCGCGCCTGGGCGAGGAAGCTCGACCGCGCAAACGTCGGCAACTGCGACGCCGGCGGTTGCCTCAGGCGGGTCGAGCCCGACAGCAGCTCAAACATTGGCGGCTGTCGCTACGAGTGCGCCGGTCGCGTCCCTTGTCCCGGCACGTGGGACCGCCGGAAACGCGCAAGGCTTTGGCTGCTGATTCCACAGCGCCAGCTGAGCCGGAAGTGCGTAAGGCGAAGCCCGTCACTAAAGACGAACTGTCGCAAGCCGCGCGCAGTAACCAATTCGCCTCCACCGGAATCAGGCCGAACAAAATCGAGTCGCCATCCAGCCGCTCAAACGAACTTACGTGAGGGTAACGCTCGGCGATGAGGCAAAAGCAGCGTTCGAACGATGGGTCTCCCCGGCTGATGGTCCGGTTGAATTTCGCGGTAAGCACGTGTCGATTCGGGTCCTCGATCCTGAAGCCGTTAAGATCACCAAAAACGGACAGGCGCTGCAACAAAACGACCAGGACGTGACGGTCAATTAGAAGCGTCATGAAAGCAAACGCCCAACGCTCAACGCCCAGCACTGAACGACGAAGGCAGACAATTGATGTTGAGCGTTCGCGCGTTGACAGCGCTTCTCCAAGCGTTGCCGAAATGAACAGTAATACACGCTGTGCCTCACAAAACCGAAGATCGGCATGATCAGCCTCGGCTGCGCCAAAAATCTCGTCGATGCGGAGATCATGCTTGGGAGCGTTTTGCAACGCGGGATGGAAATCACGTCGCGCGCAGAGGACGCCGATGTGCTCGTGATTAACACCTGCGCCTTCATCGATTCAGCCAAGGAAGAATCAATCGAAGCGATCTTGGAAGCGCATCAGCAGCGCGGGTTGAATAAACGACCAGATCAAAAACTAATCGTAAGCGGCTGCATGTCGCAGCGGTTTGCGAGAGAGCTGCATAACGAGTTGCCTGAGGTAGACGCGTTCATCGGACTCGATCAGGTGAGTCAGCTTGGCCAAATCGTGGAGAAGCTCTTAAGCAAACGCCCAACGCTCAACGCTCAACGTCCAATGCCGAAGTCAGATAGTTGGGCGTTGGGCGTTCGACGTTCGGCGTTCGACGTTTCTTCCGAACGACGCATGCCGATCTTGCATTCGCGGAGACCCGCCCCACGTACATTCCCGATTACGACACGCCGCGTTTCAGACTTACTCCGGCGCATTCCGCTTACGTGAAGATTGCCGAGGGCTGCAATCATCCGTGCAGTTTTTGCGTGATTCCACAAATGCGCGGCAAGCATCGGAGCCGCAAACCGGAATCGGTCCTGGCGGAAATCCGTGCGCTCGTCGGCGAAGGTGTGCGCGAAATCAACTTGATCAGTCAGGACACCACGTACTACGGAATGGATTTGTGGGAGGCCAAAGCCGGGCCGCGGCAGCCGGTGGATTCGACGCGCGGACCGACGCTGGTTTCGCTGCTTCGTGAGATTCAACAGATCGAAGGCGAATTCTGGGTTCGTCTGCTTTACACGCACCCGGCGCATTGGAGCGATGAACTGATTGAGACCATTGCTGAATGCGACAAGGTCGCGCGCTACATCGATATTCCGCTACAGCACATCGACGAATCTATGCTTGGGCGTATGCGGCGTGAAACATCGCGCGCGCATATTGAAGATTTAATTCACAAACTGCGCGCTGGAATTCCGGGCGTAACGCTGCGCACTACTTTCATCGTCGGGTTCCCAGGCGAAACCGATGCGGAATTTGAGACATTACTGGATTTCATTCGCCGCAGCCGGTTCGAACGGCTTGGGATATTCAAATACTCGCAGGAAGAGGTTCCCGCGCGGCGCAGGATGCCGGGGCAGCTTCCAGCAAAGATAAAGAACTCACGTTATCGAACGGCGATGGCGATGCAGCAATCCATTGCCCATGATCTCGCTCGCGAGAAAATTGGCAGCGAACTGAAACTGCTCGTCGATCAGCCGCACATTGCCCGGAGCGAAGCCGATGCGCCGGATGTCGATGCGCGGGTCGTTTTGTCCGAGTCTGCGCCTGTCGGCGAGTTCATTCGGCGGACCGTCAAAGGAAGCCGCGGCTACGATCTACTGGCCTGACGCGAGTCACATTTTCCTAAGTTCCAAGATTGGGTAGTGACAAGTCGGCGATTTTTGATCAATTTCTCCAACACTAAATGGCCGAACCCGACCAACCAAAAAAAGAGACGGTTCGCATCCAGCTTGCCGCATCCGCCTGTAACGAAGCCGTCGGAGCCAGGTGTGAAACCGCACGAGACCGTCCGGATCCAGTTGCCGGTTCGTGAAACCGGCACTTCGCCTGTTCCGTCTTCCTCGCCGTCAGCGCCGGAGAATATTTCTTCAACGAACTTTTACCGCCGCCGAAACCGCCAGCTGCTTCGCGTCCGTTATCGGCTTCCGTGCGTCCTCCTCCGATTCCACCCTCTTCAGGACCGAAAAAGGAGACCGTGCGCATTCCCGTGACGCCCGAACCGTTGCGCTCGTCTCAGAAAAGACTCAGCCGCTGATCGCGATGCCCAAGCGTTGTTTCACAAAATCCGCCGATCGCGGTAGCACCGGTCGAGAAAAGCTCAATGCTGCGTGTATTGGATGCTTCTCGCTATGTCCGCATTGATTTTGATTATCCAGATTTGGACGTATTTTTCTTAGCTATGGAAAATTCTGCCATTATCACGCTTAACGAATCGAACTTTGACCGCGAACTGACGCAAGACGACAAACCGATGATCGTCGATTTTTGGGCGGAATGGTGCGGTCCGTGCAAAATGATCGCGCCGCTGCTGGACGAGGTTGCGCGGGAAAAAGCGGGCACGCTCAAAATTGCGAAAGTAAACGTAGACGAAAACCAGAGTCTCTCAGCCAGTACAACATCCGCGCGATTCCGGCGCTGCTTTTTCAAGAACGGCCAACTGCGCGATCAGGTCATCGGCGTTGCGAGGCAGAGAAGGATCTGCTCAATTCGAGAGTGTGCGCCCGCAGCGCGCGCGCGTTGGCGACGAGTTTATGAATCAGATCATCGATACGATTGAGAAAGAACAGCAGAAAAGCGATGCCAAAACGTTTTCTGTTGGCGATAGCGTGCGCGTGCACACTCGCGTCGTGGAAGGAGACAAGGAACGAATCCAGATCTTTGTCGGGATAGTGATCGGCCGGAAGGGTCGCGGACTAAACGAAACGTTCACCGTGCGCCGCATCTCGTACGGCGAGGGCGTCGAGCGGGTATTTCCTCTGCATTCGCCGCGCATCGCAAAAGTGGAAGTGGAAAACAAGGCGCGCGCTCGCCGCGCCGAGACTAAATTATCTTCGCACTCGCAAGGGGAAGGAAGCGACAGCAGTCAGAGAGTGATCGACTGTAGTAGGCGTCGTGTCTCAGACGCCATCCGATGGCGTTTCACAGAAACGCCCTACAAATCTCGTCACTCGTCACTTGTCACTTGGCGCAAATCTGCAAATGATTTGCACTGGATGGCTACCGGCGGTGCGGATTTCGCTACGAAAAAACTCCGCATCACAGGAGTCTCGCGCATTGCGGGAATTGACGAAGCCGGACGTGGCGCGTTAGCCGGGCCGGTTGTTGCCGCTGCGGCGATTCTTCCCGAAAAATTTCGGCATCGTCGTCTGAACGATTCCAAACAGCTCGCGTCGGAATTACGCGAAGAAATCTATTGCGAGCTGATTTCGAATCCCGAAATCAGATGGACCGTCGGCGTTGTCGATTCTGTTGAGATCGACCGGATTAACATCCTCGCGCGCGAGCCACCGTGCGATGCGCCTCGCGATTGAAGCGTTACTCGAACCGCCGGACCACGTTTTGATTGATGGTTTGCCGGTGATTCCTTTTCCACTTCCGCAGACGGCAATTATCGATGGCGATTGCATCAGCTTGAGCATCGCCGCGGCAAGCGTGATCGCGAAGGTCACGCGCGACCGGATCATGCGTGACTTTTGCGCGCAGTTCCCGCAGTATTGTTTCAGCCAGCACAAAGGTTACGGAACAGAACTGCATCTTTGAAGCTTCATGAATTCGGCCCTCGCCCGATCCATCGCCGATCTTTCGAGCCAGTGGCGCAACCGCTTCTTGCCTTGGGCGAAATCGTCCAAATCCGGTCATCTCCGGCGCGGCGCGCGCGGCGAGAAATTAGCGTGCCGGTTCCTGAAGCGTAGCGGTTACAAAATTCTCTTCCGCAATTTCCGTGGACGCAGTGGCGGCGAAATCGACGTTGTGTGCCGCGACAATGACACGCTGGTGTTTATCGAAGTAAAAACGCGCACGCGCGAAGATTTCGGCCGGCCGTTCGCAGCAGTGGACCGTGCAAAACAGAAGCGAATTTCACGCGGCGCGCTCGCATGGCTGCGTATGCTAGAGAACCCGGACATACTTTTCCGCTTCGACGTAGTGGAAGTTATCGTCGCTGAGGGACGCGGAACCGCGGGTCGAATTGATCAAGAACGCCTTTCCACCTCGAAGCCGTATCTGCATTGAGTAACTCGGGCATCCCTGCCTGACAGGTCATGCAGGTTCCAGCGTCTAGCCTGCCACGTGCGGTCAGATGTCCTGCACTACGGATCAGGCAGGGATGTCCTGAGTTACGCTGACAATCCCGGGTTCGTTGGCACATCATAATTCCGACGTCGATGACCGAACCCATCCTCGTCGCGCAATCCAAGGAGCCGATTTTTTTGCTGCCTAAAATGGCGAACCGCCACGGCTTGATTGCCGGCGCCACGGGCACAGGGAAAACAGTGACCCTGCAAACGCTCGCCGAAAATTTCAGTGCCCGTGGTGTGGCGGTATTCATGGCCGACGTCAAAGGCGATCTCGCCGGCTTGAGTCAGCCGGGCGCAAACAATCCGAAAGTCGTCGAGCGGGCAAAGGAGCTTAAGATCGACAATTTCACCGGCGAAGCCTGCCCGGTCGTTTTCTGGGATGTGTTCGGCGAGCAGGGACATCCCGTGCGCGCGACGGTTTCGGAAATGGGCCCGCTGTTGCTCGGCCGGTTGCTCGATTTAAACGACACGCAGGCGGGCGTGCTCAACATGGTTTTCAAAATCGCCGACGATAACGGTCTTGCTCCTTCTCGATCTCAAAGACCTGCGCGCGATGTTGCAGTACGTCGCCGACAACGCCGATCAATTTAAAACGCAGTATGGAAATATCTCCGCTGCCAGCGCCGGAACGATCCAGCGCAACCTCGCTCGCGCTGGAATCGCAGGGAGCAGACAAATTTTTCGGTGAGCCTGCGCTCAATCTTGAAGATTTGATCCAGACGCAGAATGGGCGCGGCGTCGTTAATATTCTTGCTGCTGACAAACTGATGCAAAAGTCGCCGAAAGTTTACGCGACGTTTCTGCTCTGGATGCTGTCGGAGTTGTTCGAGAATCTTCCCGAAATTGGCGATCCGGAGAAACCAAAGCTGGTCTTCTTTTTGATGAAGCGCATCTGCTGTTCACGGACATCGCGCCGGCAGTTGAACAGAAGATCGAGCAGATGGTGCGACTGATCCGTTCCAAAGGCGTCGGTGTTTACTTCGTCAGCCAGAACTCCGCTCGATATTCCAGAGGTTGTTCTGGTCAGCTCGGGAATCGCGTGCAACACGCCTTGCGCGCACTTTACCCCGCGCGATCAGAAAGCAGTGAAAGCCGCCGCCGAAACGTTTCGGCAAAATCCCAAACTGAAAGACTGAGAACGGTGCTCACCGAGCTCGCTGTGGGCGAAGCGCTTGTATCCATGCTGGATGAAAATGGCAGCCCGCAAGTTGTCGAGCGCTGCGAAAGTTGTTCCGCCACGTCAGTCAGGTCGGCGCGATCACGCCCGATCAGCGAAAGCAAATCATCAATTCATCGGTGCTCGCGGGTCACTACGAGAGGAGGCGATTGATCGTGAATCAGCTTACGAAAATTGCAGCGCGTGGGGCAGGGGTGAAGACCGTGAAAGCGCGGGCGCGCCGGCAGTGACAGGAGGCGAGCCGACAACGGAACGACCGCCGCAATCCTCGGTTCTTGAGGAGGTTGGGAACTGTGATCGCGCCGCATTCAGCTCAACACCGCTGCGCGGTGTTGAAACCACGAGATCTGGCTACTTCAATGCCAGCATGATGCGCCGCGAGCAGCTCAATTCACTGGCAATCGCTCGCGGCCTGTTTGGCGGAAACTCGGCGGCGGCGGAAGACGGAGGTAGCACAGGCTTTTAGCCTGTGGGATACAAATTCTGCCGCAGAGCACCGCCCACGACCAAGATGGCTGTGTGCTGCTGATCGCCGGACACGCGGAGCGTGTCCGGCGATCCGGAAGTTGTTCTCAGTTTATGGCGTCGGCGCAGCCTCGCTTCTTTCTTACCGCCCTGCCCGCTTTCACTGACGTCGGTTGCGGACAGATGGTGGTGACAGCGAACTTTGTCGCCAAATTTTATGTCACCCGTGACGGTCTGGTGTTTGCGTCGCGATTAATCTCCCAACGGTCTTTCCCTTCTCACCACGATCATTGAATCATTTCCTCACTTCCAGGACCGGCCCCGTGACCTCATAAGTCTTCGCACCTCGCGGCAAAGCTGCGCTTACTTAGCGAGGCTTGCGGCGGTTCAATAAACTGAGCGCTGATTTCATTTTCATGTGCGGATTGACTCAGGGGATTGGTTCTATCGCTGGCTTTGGACTGTAACGCAGGATTCACATCGAATTGGGAAAGCAGGAACGCAGGAAAAAATTGGTAGGGCGCGATTGCCGGGCGCGCCGAGGATTTCTTCGGACGTCTCCCGTGACTTTGGTGTTGGCGTCGCGATTGATTTCCCAACGCTCCTTTTTCGCGCCCTTTTCGATCACGATCATCGAATCGGTAACCTCGAGAACCGGCCCGGTCACTTGGTAAGTCTTCGCACCCGCGGCAAAAGCTGCGCTACTTAGCGCAAAGGCTCGTGGCGGCCAATAAACTGAGTGCTGATTTCATTCTTCATGTGCCGATTAGACTCCATGGGATTCATTCTATTCAAGCGCTTTTGGATCAGGAACGCAGGATTCAGATTGAATTAGGAAAGCAGGAACGCAGGAAAAAATTGGAGGGCACGCCGAGGATGTTCGGTGCCGCAACACATCATTCCTTCGGTGATTCGCCGCTAGCCTTGATCCCAATCCGCAGGACCAATGGCCAGTTAACGTTTCGTGTTTGCTGGGAGTCACCCCACGCGGCGCGAAGCTCATCGATTATTTGTTCCAACGGATCGCTGGCATTCGCAGCGATGAACCGTTGAGTCGAGGACCACGTTTGAAGATAGCCGAGCAGATGATCGAGATTCCATTGCGCTGTCATTTCGAGCTTCGGCGCATCGACCTTGTGAAACGGGAAAGGTAGATCGGCGAATTGTTCAACAAGCTTGCGCTCTGGCGGCCAGAAGGGCCCGACCACTTCGTAATAGTATCGATTCACCACCTCATCGATGGCCGGTTCGATGTGTAACAAGTTGTAAGCCGATGCAGCGAGAACGCCGTTAGGTTTCAACACTCGCCGAGCTTCCGCATAGAAACGGTTCAGATCGAACCAGTGCAATGCCTGCGCGATCATGATCAGATCAATGGTTGCTGATTTGATGCCGCTGTTTTCCGCCGGTCGCCACACAGTAGTCGACGCGCTCATGCGATTGGGCGTTTGCGATCTGTTTATCACTTGCATCAGTCGCGATCACGCGATCGAAGACTAATGCCAATCCGCCTGCCGCTTGACCATTTCCCGTGCCGCAATCCCACGCGAGCTGACGGCTCGGAGCGATGCTCCCCAGATAATCGAATAATTCCCGCGGGTAGCCCGGTCGAAATTTCGCATAATCAGCGGCCTGCGCGGAAAAGTGATCTTTAAACTTCATTCGTTCGGCGTCGAGGCCGGCATCATAAGCCGCTTACGATGCATGAATCGACGGCGTCGATTTTGTTGTAGCTGCCGTTGTCTCGGCGGCAGAGTCTGACTTCAGCGTTGGGCGTTGGACGTTGAGCGTTGGATGTTTGCTTCCTTCACTGTTTCGGCGGCTCGGGCATCGCCCTCACTCCAACGTCGCGCCAAATATTCATCAGCCTGCAATAGATCATTGCCAGCGCGCTCGAGAATCTTCAGTAAATTATCCATCGACGAAACTTCCTCGAGCTGCTCGGTCAGAAACCACTGGAGAAAGTTAATCGTGATGTAGTCGTTCTGCTTTCGCGCCAATCCCACCAGCCCGTTTATCTGCTGGGTGACGTGAATTTCCTGATCGAGCGAAAGTTTGACCGCATCGCGTGCAGTCTTGAATTTCGATTTCGGCGCATCGATCGCGGGAATTACGACGCGCCCGCCGGCATCGACAATGTATTTGATAAACCGCAGCGCGTGCCCTTTCTCTTCCTCGGCCTGCTGGAAAAAATGCTGCGAAAGTTGCGGCAACGCCTCCGCGGCGAAATGCGCACCAATCGCATAATATTGAAGCGAAGCGCTGAATTCATATCCGATTTGCTCGTTGATCGCGTCAATTACCTTCTGGCTGGTTAACATAACGAACACCTTACCGCGGATTACCCGCCTTCGTCCAGCGACTACGGCGTGGCGGGCACGGATGCAAACGCATCAATTCTGGGAGCGCACGCCGCTGGCGTGTTGCTACTTCGGCCGCTGGCCGAATGTTTCCGTGGAGGTGAGCTCAAACTTGGTTGGTGAAAGATTCCATGTGAACTTACGTTTCGTGCTATGAATGACGAAGTTTCTAAAGCAAACAGCGAGCGAGTTGGTCGACGAGGGCCTGAGCCGCCGAGTTATTTCTTCGTGCAACGCTCGCAGGCGGAGCGTCGCTTTTGGCGGGCAGAGCGGCCACACTCTTCGCGGCTGCATCCGCAAGCGATAAGTCCACTTTCAGCATCGGTGGAGATTTGCCAGTCAACCGACTTGGATTTGGTGCGATGCGTCTAACAGGCGAGGGATCTGGGGTTGGCCGCCAGACCGCGAGAATGCGCTCAAAGTTTTGCGGCGAGCAGTCGAGCTCTGGCGCAAACTTGATCGACACGGCGGATGCTTACGGACCCGAAACTGATGAATTGCTCATCGCAGAAGCGCTTTATCCATATCCTAAGGGACTCGTCATCGCGACGAAAGGCGGTAACACCCGGCCCGGCCCTGACCAATGGGTGCCAGATGGTCGGCCTGAATATCTCAAGCAATGCATCGACAAAAGTCTGAAGCGTCTAAAGCTTCGAGCGCATCGATCTCTATCAACTGCACCGTGTCGATCCCAAGGTGCCGATGGAAGATTCGCTAGGCGCGTTGAAGGGAAGCGCAGAGCGCCGGCAAGATTCGCCACATCGGATTATCCGAAGTATCACCCGAGCAGGTTGAGCGCGCGCGCAAGATTGTGCCGATCGTGACCGTGCAGAACCGCTACAACATCACTGACCGAAAATGGGACAACACCCTCTGCATATTGCGAAAAAGAACAGATCGGCTTCATGCCGTGGGCGCCAGTTGGAGGGACCAGGGGAATGAGCAGCGCCGCTTTGGAAAAAATCGCGAAAGATCACGGCATAAGCATTTATCAGCTAGGGCTGGCGTGGCTGCTGCATCGATCCCCAGTGATGCTATCTCTGATGACAATGTCGATCTTGCAGTTTCAAAAGAACTGCCGGTTCTCTGATATCTACATACAGGAAGCGAAAGCGAACGTTAAGGCTTCGTTTTGTTTTGAGATCATTTGATCTTCTCTGTTTGCGATAGCCGGGATCAACGATCCCGGCTACAGCGTAACAGAAAAGTAAATGATCAAGCCGAACGGGTTATTAGTATCTCTCAGCTGAATACATTACTGCACTTGCACCGGAGACCTATCAACGTGGTGGTCTACCACGACCCTTCAGGGAGAACTCATCTTGGGATAGGCTTGGCGCTTAGATGCTTTCAGCGCTTATCCTTTCCGAACATAGCTACCCAGCACTGCTCTTGACAGAACAACTGGAACACCAGCGGTTCGTCAGACCCGGTCCTCTCATGCTAAGGTCTGAACCCCTCAAATCTCCTGCGCCCACAGTGGATAAGGACCGAACTGTCTCGCGACGTTCTGAACCCAGCTCGCGTACCACTTTAACCGGCGAACAGCCGGACCCTTGGGACCTTCTCCAGCCCCAGGATGTGATGAGCCGACATCGAGGTGCCAAACCCTGCCGTCGATATGAGCTCTTGGGCAGGATCAGCCTGTTATCCCTAGCGTACCTTTTGTCCGTTGAGCGATGGCAATTCCACATTCAACCACCGGATCACTTGGACCTACTTTCGTATCTGCTCGACGTGTGTGTCTCACAGTTAAGCTGGCTTATATCCATATACTCGACACCTGATTGCCAACCAGGTTGAGCCAACCTTCATGCTCCTCCGTTACTCTTTGGGAGGATACCGCCCCAGTAAAACTAGCCGGCTGCCAGTGTCCCTTTCCCGGATTTACGGGCAAAGGTTAGTTATTCCAGTGCCCGAAGGGTGGTGTTTCATTGTCGGCTCAGCGACCCCCAAAGGGCCGCTTCAAAGCCTCCCACTTACGCTAAGCATCGAAACCGAAACAACAGTAACAGCGTGTAGTAAAGGTGCATAGGGTCTTTCCGTCCTACTGCGGGTAGGCGGCATCTTCACCGCCACTACAACTTCGCTGAGCTCCTCGTTGAGACAGCGGTCAACTCGTTACACGATTCGTGCAGGTCGGAACTTACCCGACAAGGAATTTCGCTACCTTAGGACCGTTATAGTTACGGCCGACATTCACGGGGACTTCGGTTCAACGCTTCGCCTTGCGGCTGACGTCTTGCCATAATCTTTCCGCATTGGTCACGTGTCACACCCTATACGTCGTCTTAACGACTTGGCAGAGTGCTGTGTTTTTGTTAAACAGTCGGTTGACCCATTTCACTGCGACCCGCTGCATTTTGAGCAGCGCTCAAAATGCCAAGTCGAAGATGATTAAGTAGGAAGCGCTTCGTCACGCTTGCGGCGAATTTCTTACTTCGTCTTGCGCTTAACTTCGCTGCATTCACCTGCAAAATGCAGCGGGCACCCCTTCTTCCGAAGTTACGGGGCTAGATTGCCGAGTTCCTTAACGAGGTTTCACTCACGCGCCTGAGTATATTCTACTCACCCACCTGTGTCGGATTACGGTACGGGCAACCGTGGGAACATTTAGTCGCTTTTCTTGACACAAGTTTTAACAGATCCGGTTCAGCCGAAGCCTCCCCGTCCTTGCTCTTGCGGGCAGACCGTCACTTTCAACCGGCGGCCTGTCTCTACTCATATGTCACAACTAAACTTAACCACAGCCGGTGCAGGAATATTGAACCTGCTTTCCATCGTCTACGCCCTTCGGCCTCGACTTAGGTCCCGACTAACCCTGGGAGGACGAACCTTCCCCAGGAAACCTTGGGTTTACGGCGGCCAGGAATTTAACCTGGCTTATCGCTACTCATGTCTGCATTCTCACTTCTTAGAAGCTCCACCTCGATTTCCGTCGCGGCTTCGATGTCGCTAAGAACGCTCCCCTACCAATCCATTCTGGCGAAACCAGAATCGTCTTCCAGAGCTTCGGTATACCGTTTATCGCCAATCATTATCGGCGCGAGATCGCTCGATGAGTCAGCTATTACGCACTGTTTAAATGATGGCTGCCTCTAAGCCAACATCCTCACTGTCTAAGCAACCTCACATCCTTTCCACTGAACGGTATTTGGGCACCTTAGCTGCTGGTCTGGCATGTTTGCCTCTCGCGCGTGAAGCTTATCCCCCACGCACTGACTCCCGTGTTACACCCTGCGGCATTCGGAGTTTGATTGAGTTCGGTACCCTGGTATGGGCCCTAGTTCATCCAGTGCTCTACCTCCGCAGGTCAGCACACGAGGCTAGCCCTCAAGCTATTTCGGGGAGAACCAGCTATCACGGGGTTTGATTAGTCTTTCGCTCCTACCCACAAGTCATCCCAGAAGTTTTCAACCTTCACGGGTTCGGACCTTCAGTTGCGGTTAAGCAACTTTCATCCTGCTCATGGGTAGATCACCTCCGCTTCGGGTCTACTACCAGCGACTAGGATCGCCCATTTCGGACTCGCTTTCGCTTCGCCTCCAGCGCAGAACGCCTTAGGCTCGCCACTGATAGTAACTCGCAGACTCATTAAGCAAAAGGCACGCCATCACCAGCTTGCGCCGGCTTTGACACCTTGTAAGCACATCATTTCAGGTACTGTTTCACTCCGCTCACAGCGGTTCTTTTCACCTTTCCCTCGCGGTACTGGTTCACTATCGGTCGCCAATTAGTATTTAGACTTACGCCGTGGTCGGCGCAGATTCATACGAAGTTTCACGTGCATCGTATTACTCAGGAAATCCCTAGGCGTGCTCCGGTTTTCGGTTACGGGCCTTTCACCCTCTATGGCGCAGCTTTCCAGAAGCTTCACCTAACCTTTGCACTACCACATCGGGCTCCTACAACCCCCAGCACTTTCAATCGACTTCGCTGCTCTCAGAAAGCTGCCGAACCTCGTGCTAAGATCGACAATCGATTACAGTTTTCAAATCAACTGAAAGTGCTGGGTTTAGCCTCTTCCGCTTTCGCTCGCCACTACTGACGGAATCGCATTCGCTTTCTTTTCCTCCGGTTACTGAGATGTTTCACTTCGCCGGGTGTCGCGATGCTTCTGCTATGAATTCACAGAAGCTCGAGCAGGTGTTACCCCACTCAGGTTATCCCATTCGGAAATCTACGGGTCAAAGCGTGTTTGCCGCTCTCCGTAGCTTATCGCAGCTTACCACGTCCTTCATCGCCTATTGGCACCAAGGCATCCATGATGCGCTCTTTGTAGCTTGATCAATCTGTTTCCATCGCAGCCGCAAGCAGCGGCTGGACAGAAGATTCTTTGATAACTGAAACTCTCTCGCTGCTCTTAGCAGCGCCTTGATTTCAGACTCAGCTCTTAAAGTTGTGCTTTTCTTACTACCCTGTATGTAGATGTCAAAGAACCAGCCCTGCACGTCCATTTTAGGCGACAAAAAAACTCAATCTTGTCTCCCCGACCCTCGATCCACGGCCTTCCGGGTATCGTTGCCGGGACAAAATTGAGTCCAATTTGCAGTCCCAAATGTACGTAGAACGAACTCCTGGTTAGAGGAGTTCCCGCTTCAGCGGGATTAGGAAACTAATCCGATTCAGACCGGCGTCAACAGGATTTTCAGCCGGATTTTCGCGACTTTTCGTGGTTGCCGTCCCCTTCCGCAAATAGGCACGGCTGAGGCACTCACGAGCAGCGAAAATCTCTTTGATTCACCTGGACTTTCCCGGCCAACTGAAGTGGCGACATTTGGTTCGGATACACCGCTGGGCCGGGCCGGCGAGCCGGAAGAAGTCGCCAGCTTTGTTTCTCGCTTTCGGACGATTCCTCTACATATCCGGTCAAGTGCTGCATCCGAATGGCGGTCGCGTTGTGAACGGATAGTCCGAGCCAGGATCGGCATTTCGCGCTTCGCGCGATGTTCATATTCGCGTTAGAGTCGCGACCATGCAACGGAGCGATGGCCGCGCGCTTGATCAGATTCGCGCTATTAATTTCGAGCTCAACATTGCGCCGCATGCCAGTGGTTCAGTTCTCGTCGCGATGGGAAATACCCGCGTCATTTGCGGCGTGACGATCGAGGAAATCGTGCCGCGCTGGATGAAAGACCAGGGCGTCACTGGCGGCTGGCTCACAGCCGAGTATTCGATGCTGCCGTATTCCGACGACGACGCGGAAGCCACGCGACATCGCCAAGGGAAGACTGGATGGCCGGAGCTCGGAAATTCAGCGACTGATCGGGCGTTCGTTGCGCAGCGTGATTGATTTGGAGAAGCTCGGCCCCGCACGATGTGGATCGATTGCGATGTCTTGCAAGCGGACGGCGGCACGCGTACGGCTGCGATCACGGGCGCGAGTTTGGCGGTGACCGTTGCCTGCAAAAAGCTGCTGGAAGAAAAGAAGATTGCGTCCTCACCGATGCGCAAGCTGATTGCGGCAGTGAGCGCCGGCATCGTTGATGGCAACGCAATGGTCGATCTTAACTACGAAGAGGACAAAGCCGCCGCCGTCGATTTGAATTTGGTCGCAACCGAAGATGGCGAGTTTGTGGAAATTCAAGGGTCAGGCGAAGAAGCCACTTTTACACAGGGACAGTTAGAGGAAATGCTCGCGCTCGGACATAAGAGGAATCCGCGATTTGATCGCGGCGCAGCGGAACACGATCGCGTTGCTGACGGTTGCGGCACCGACCTAATGGAGGGACGACCGCCGTGTCGTCTCAAATGTTTGGGACGGGACAGAGCCCGTCCCTCCCCACAATTATTTGCTCGCGTGCTCGATTTGATTTAATGCCAGACGCCAAATGCAACGCGCCTTGATCACCGGGATCACCGGCCAGGATGGAAGTTATCTGGCCGATCTGTTGCTGGAAAAAGGCTACGAGGTTCACGGAATAATCCGGCGGGCGAGCACCTTCAACACCGCTCGCATCGATCATCTTTATGTCGATCCGCACATCAACGGCGTTCGGTTGTTCCTGCACTACGGCGATCTCGCGGACTCGGTGAATCTGGTGAAGCTGCTTTACTGGATTGAAGCCGGACGAAATCTATCATCTCGGCGCGCAGAGCCACGTCCGCGTGAGCTTCGATATTCCAGAATACACCGCCGATGTGACCGGCGTCGGAACCATTCCGCATTCTGGAAGCGATTCGCGAAACCGGAATCCGCTCTCGTTTTTACCAGGCATCGAGCAGCGAGATGTTCGGCAAGGCGCAGGAAGTCCCGCAAACGGAGCGAACACCCTTCTGGCCACGCAGTCCCTACGGCGTTTCCAAAGTTTTTTCCTATTGGGCGACGGTGAACTACCGCGAAAGCTACGGCCTGAACGCCTGCAACGGCATTCTTTTCAATCACGAAAGTCCGCGGCGCGGCGAGACGTTTGTGACGCGCAAAATCTCGCGCGCGGTCGCGGCCATCAAGCACGGGCTGCAAAACGAATTATTTCTCGGCAATCTGGAAGCGAAACGCGACTGGGGTTACGCGCCGGAGTATGTGGCAGGAATGTGGCAGATGCTACAGCGGGACAGCGGCGACGATTTTGTGCTGGCAACTAACGAGACGCATACAGTACGCGAGTTTTGCGAGGCCGCTTTCGGGCACGTCGATCTCGATTGGAAGGAGTTCGTCAAACATGACCCGCGCTACGAACGTCCAGCGGAAGTGGACATTCTCATCGGTAACGCCGCCAAAGCGAAAAAGATTCTTGGATGGGAAGCGAAGACGCGATTCAACGATTTGGTGCGTCTAATGGTGGATGCCGATATGGAATTGCTCGAGCGCAAAACGGTGCGCGAGCATCTTGGCGACCAGCCGTGATCGTCATTTGAGCAAGGCAGACCGATTTGTAGGGACAACCGCTCCCGGTTGCCAATTTCTAGGCCGGCAGGCGACACGCCTGCCCTACAATCACTCGACGGGCAAGATGGCCGTGCTACGGGCCAGCGGCTACAACCTAGCGCCGAACACTCCGGCACGTTTGATCGAGGCGAGCTCCGGGCACAACGTTAGCCAGAGGCGCGTCCACGATCGTGACCTGCGCGCCCAGTCCGACCATCTCGTAAAGTTTGATCACGTCGTTAGAACTCATTCGCACGCAACCGTAACTGACCGGCAATCCCAAGTTTCGTTCTTCCGGCGTTCCGTGAATGTAGATATCGCGGCCGAAGGCATTCGCGTTTTGCGGTTCCCGTCCACGCAACCAAAGAATGCGGGTAACGATCGGGTCGCGCCCGGGAGCGTTAGGTCCAACGATTTCGCCGGTTCGTCTGCGATCTTTGAAGACGGTTCCCGGCGGCATTCCGTCGCCAACTTTTTGCGCGATTTCCAATTCGCCTAACGGCGTGCGAAAGCTCCCCCGCCAATCGCCCAGTCCGTATTTGGAAGTCGAGACCGGATAGGTCGCGACTAACTTTTCACGATCAAGCAGCGCGAGCTTCTGGTCTTTCACGCTGATGACGACGTGATGCTGCACGTCTTTCGGCGTGGCACAGGAGCTGAGAAAAACGCGTAAAAGCACGCGAGGTAGATCGAGCGGACACGCGCTGCTCGATGCCCAAACGAATGCGCCTTTGCGCCTGACTTAACATCGCCCGCGGAGCCCTGCCGATTCCACCACTTGTCAGCGTTCATCGATTAAACCGAAAAAACTTTTCCGCGGTTTCGGTCGTGGCTTCCGCCAATTCCTCCAGCCGAATCCCTCGTGCACTCGCGATCGATTCGGCCACGAGACGGGTATAAGCAGGTTCGCACCGTTTACCCGCGAAAGGGCACCGGCGCGAGATAAGGACAATCGGTTTCCACCATGAATTTCCAGAGCGGAATTTGTGCCGCGACCTGCACGGACAGAGGCTCCGTTTTTGAAGGTCACGATCCCGGTAAACGAAACGAGATGATCGAGATCGATTACTTCATTTGCCTGTTCCAGCGTGCCGCCAAAGCAATGGAATACGCCCCGAACCTTGTCGGTGTAAGGCTGCATTATTTCGAGGGTGTCCTCCCAGGCATCGCGCTGATGGATCACGACATTGAGGCCGAAGCTCGACCGCCAAATCGAGTTGTTGCTCGAATAGCGCCGCTTGCTTCGATTTATAAGCGCCATCTTCGATGCTGGCGTCGATTTGTTCTTCCGTCTCACCTTGCAATGCATTGGCGAACACCTGCACTTTCTTGTCCTTCGCCGTCGCGATACTCGGCAACGAATGATAATCCAAACCCGTTTCGCCAATCGCAACCACGCGCGGACTCTTCGCCAGTTCGCGCAATGGCGTGATCACGTCGTCTCCCGCTTCTTCGGACATAAGTCGGATGAACACCGATGACCGCGAAGATGTTTGAATTCTTCTCGGCCAAATCGATCGCACGCTGGCTGCTCGCGATAGATGTCCCGATGGTGATGAATGCGAGTAACGCCAGCCTCAGTCCGCGCGTCGCAGCACGTCGTCGAAGTCCGGCGCGAAATCGGGGTAATCGAGGTGGGCGTGGGTTTCGATCAGCATGTTTTCAAGAAAGGGCCGCTGCCGAAACGCCATTCATCTTTGTCATTTCGAGCGGAGTCGAGAAATCTCTCACTGTTTCACGGAAGAGGCGAAAGTAATCCGCAAACGCGGGACACCGCGGTCGACATGACGAGAAAGTGAGATGAGCATGGGTTTCCGATCCAACATGGCGATGGCTAAGACTCTCTCTCGCGGTCGCGTCACCGAGCTTCCCTCGACCAAAGGCGCTTCGCCAACGCGGATCGCTCCGCGGCGGCTCAAGCGCAGCAGAATCGTCGTTCAATCCATCTGCCCCACTCGGGACCGGCGTTGCCACAGAAGCCGCGCTCGAAGCCGATCGAGCCACATGCAATATCAGCCCAGCTGCGCGTAGAAGTACAGGCGCGGCGTTATGCTGGGTTGGTGGACTGTTCGGCGCTCAGCGAGCGCGCGCGCGCTGCCCGTCCATTCACGTGGGCCGATCGAGCTCGCCAGAGTTCGAGTAAAGGCCGCTATGCTCCCAATTCTGCTGCTGCGCGTCATCCGGATGCAGGATCAGTTGGCACTCAAGCCAGTTTACCCCCACGTGCGGCTTCCCACTCGCCTTTCTCCTTTTGACCGAAGCCCTGGTAAAGCTGAACTAACAAGCACAATGCACTGGTAGTCGTTTGAAACTGCTTTCGGCCGCTCCCGCTCAAATAGCGCGGTTGCCTTTTCGGTTTTCCGCCGAACGCAGAGCGCGCGCGTAGAAAAAATATCGCCATCAGGCGCGATTTCAGGATCCCTGAGGGTGATGGCCTATTCGACTACCGCCGCTTCAGTCGTAACGTTTGGCTGGCCGTGGTAAGCGCGGCTCCGCGCGACACGCATGCGCTTCAGCCAAGACCGCTATCGAGAGCAAGTGCCTTCTCGCTCATCACGAGAATGCTTTCCAGGGGGAAACGGATTCCGGTCGTTCGCAGGTAAAGAAAAGTGTCGCAATCGGCGATGCGCAGCGTAGCGCGGCACCAGGAAAGGGTCGAGCTCCCACGGCCTTAACGGGCATCTCGCGTGCGGCGCTTGCCCGGCCGGTGACGCCGGACCCGCGATGCAGCAGTTCCCGACCTTTCAAGTAGTGGGGTGTAGCCAGGCGTCGGCGTTCGTCGTTGGTGTTTGTATAATGGACTGCTTCTCCGGGGCAGCTTAAAACGACCCTGAGCGTGCTCTACGATGGCGTGTGTAATTTCGCGTCCTGAATGGCAGAAATATCCGGTCAGGTCGCGATCTGAGTCGGCTCAGCCCCAAACATGGTCGCCATCTTTTGCCCTGATGAGTTGCCCGAGTTGCCGCGACCCCCGCCTACCCGGCCTTTCTTACCGCTGCCTTCAAGAATGTAATCGACTCAAGCTCATGGCCTACCTGTTGGAGCTTGACTGGTTTTCCTTGTGGGGTGAATGCCGGTATTGATCTCGCAGACCACGAAAGTCCCGAAACCCTCGATAAATCCCCGTGATGACGTCCTCGGCCAATCCCGTCACTAAAGAAGTATTCCTGCTCCGGGTCGCCGCTCATGTTTGGTGACGGCTGGCGAATGCGCACTATCGATGGATCAAGCTCTTCTTTGTTTGCCAACCATCCTCTTCAGGCGGTTCTTCCAGTGAGAGCATTGGCGAGCCGGAGGTCGGCTTGTCGATGTTCTTGAGTTGCTGTTCGCGCCCGGTCTTCAGAGTGGAGATCGAGTCGATTGCCAGCGCGATCTCGGACCGAGCCTGAGATGGCAATGCCACCAGGCTCGGCGATGCTCTCGATCCGCGCTGCGACGTTGACACCATCGCCGTAAATATCTTCCGCCTTCATTCGACAATCCACATCGCCAGGGTTGATGCCAATGCGGAGTTCGATCCGGCGATCTTGCGGCACATCTGCGTTTAGCTCTTGCATCCCACGCTGAACTTCCGCGGCGCAGGCCACTGCTTTCCACCACGCTCGGGAATTCGACCAACGCACGCGTCGCCGGTCCGTTTGACGAATGCGTCCCTTGATGCAATCGGAATAGTTTTTGCGCTTCCGATGAAATCATTCCGAAGATGGTCTAAGTGTCGTCGAGTGCCGGCTTCATCTGGCGCCACATCGGCCGGCTATATCCGACCACGTCGGCGGCGGCAGAATGGCGAGTTGAGGCGGCGTTTCCATCTTCCATTCATCCGATTAACTGAAGCAACTGCTGAGCAACGTGGATGGTTTCGGGGAGCCCATCCAGATCGAGTCGTTGCTTCATCCACTTTTTCATTTCGGGCGTTGCGTTAGGAAGCTGAACGTTCAAGTAAATCGAATGCGAGATCAGCTCGCCCTAACTTGGTGTAACCACATGCGATATTGTAGTGGCGCTTGAGGGATCGTCAGGCTCGAGAGCCGATGCGCGAGATATCCAGTCTCCCTAGCCCGCTGGAGTTTCGCCGAGGATTCGATTGTAGCCTTCAATTCCCATTGCGCCGGTCTTGCATCATCAGGATGCAATCGATCGCGCTCTGCAATTTCGACGGTCTTCCGTGCCGCCTCCATTCGTTCACGATCGCGGCCAAACACGATATACATGCGTCAACGTAGTTTGGATACTGAGGTCCTGCGGCCTGATTTCAGCCGCTCGCTCAGTAACGTAGATTTTACTGCTGAATCTTACCTTCGGCAGGGTGCGCCCATAAAGCTGTGCGCCTCGAAAGAATTATAATCGAGTGCGATTGCGCGCTCGAATTCCGTGACCGCTTCATCGAAGCGTTGCCCGAAGTGACAGAACGAGACCGCGCAGGGCATGCGCTTCCGGCAGCCGCTCATCAGACGCTCAGTCTGCACCGTCATCAGAGAATACGCAAGCGGGAGCTTCTGCCTGTAGAACAGCACCAGGAAGGAATCGCAGTCGGCCATGCCGGCGTAAGCCCGGGCATACGATCGGGTCCAGCTCCCACCGCGCTTTGGCGAACATCCCGCCGCGCCAGCTCATAGACCAGCGTTTGGAGCGCCGGTGCCAAGAACTCCCTGCCCTCTCAAATGGTAGGTGTAAGCTTCGACGCTGTCCGTGGGGGCCTGGGCGACCCACTTCTGCTCCTGCGGACGGCAGCTTGCCACTTTCAGCTGCTCGACGATGGCGCGGGTGATCTCGTCCTGAATGGCGAAGATGTCGGTCAGATCGCGATCAAAGCCGCTCGGCCCAAACGTGACTGCCATCCTTGCAGCTAACGAGCTGCCCAGTTACTCAGCACGCGTGCTCCGGCCTTGCGCACACTACCTTCCAACGACGAAAGCAACTCCGAGTTCCCGGCCGACCTGTTGCACCTTTACGGCTTTGCCTTTGTAGCTGAATGCGCTGTGCCGCGCGATCACGGCTCAACCCGGAGACCTTTGACAGGTCAGTGATGATGTCCTCGGTGATGCCATCGCTGAAATACTCCTGTTCCGGATCGCCGCTCATGTTGTTGAACGGCAGAACCGCGATGGATGGTGCGCTCGTCCTTCGGAAATCGTGTCGGCTGTCATCGGCTCATCCAGAGAGAACATCGATAAACCCGAATCGGCTTTCTCGATGTTCTTTAACTGCTGCTCACCGCGATCTTCAAACGTCAAGCGTCGAGCCGGTTGCCGACATGATCGCGCACCGATTGCGAAACGGCGATACCGCCCGGCTCGGCGATGCTTTCCAAACGGGCCGCGACATTGACGCCATCGCCGTAGATGTCGGCTCCTTCGACAATCACGTCGCCGAGATTGACGCCGATACGGAATTCGATGCGGCGATCCTGCGGCACGTCGGCATTCGCTCGCGCATTCCGCGCTGAAGCTCCACGCGCGCAGGCCACCGCGTTCACCACACTCGGAAACTCGGCGAGAATGCCGTCACCTGTCAGTTTGACGACCCGTCCCTGGTGCTCAGCGATCTTGCCGTCGATGAATGCCAGCTCGCATGTCTTTCAGTGCACGCGAGCGTGCCCGGCCTCGTCCGCGCCCATCAGCCGGCTGTACCCGACGACATCGGCAGCAAGAATTGCAGTGAGGCGGCGTTCCATTTCGTCAACAAACAGTCATTCGAGCGACAGTCGAGGAATCCCGTTATGCAATCTTTAAGCTGACGCGGCGAGATCCCTCGACTTCGCTCGGGATGACGGCGTTCGCCGTCACCACTCCACAATCGTGCTGGCCCAGGTCAATCCGCCACCGAACACCACCATCAACACATAATCGCCGGATTTTATCCGGCCGGAGCGGTTCGCTTCATCGAGCGCGATCGCCACCGCCGCCGCTGAGGTATTTCCGTAGCGATCGACGTTAACGAAAACTTTTTCGCGCGGAATCCCGAGTCGTTCGCCAATCGCCTCGATGATGCGCAAGTTCGCCTGATGCGGAATGACGCAGGCGATGTCATCGACGGTGAGACCGGCTTCATCGATCGCTCTCCTGGCTGCGGCAAGCATTGCGATCACGGCTTGTTTATAGACTTCCTTACCTGACATGTGGATCGTTTGCAGATTCAGATGCGCGTTCTCGGCCGTGATCGGCGTCTTTGATCCCCACCCGGCATGAACAAGATATCGGTATACTCACCGTCGCTTCCCATGTTGGTGCTAATGATGCCGTGCCCGCTACCGCGATGACCCAGCAACGCCGCGCCAGCGCCATCGCCGAAAAGCACACACGTATTTCGATCGGTCCAGTTGGTAATCGACGTCAGCTTGTCCGCGCCGATCACCAGCGCTGTGTCATAGGTCCCCGAAGTAATGGACTGCTGCGCGATCTCAACCGCGAACAGAAATCCAGCGCAGGCGGCCGAAACATCGAGGCAGGCGGCATTTTTGGCGCCGATTTTTTCTGAACAAAACAGGCGGTCGCGGGAAAAATCATGTCGGGCGTGGCGGTTGCGACGAGGAGCAGATCGATTTCTTCGGGCGAAATTTTCGCCTGCTCGATTGCTTTGAGCGCGGCCTTCGCCGCCATGTCGCTGGTCGTTTCGTCCTTGGCCGCGACGCGCCGTTCCTTGATCCCGGTGCGCGTTGTGATCCACTCGTCGCTGGTATCGACCATGCGAGAGAGATCTTCGTTGGTAAGAATTTTCTCCGGCGTATAACTACCGGTGCCGATAATTGAAACCGTCCGTTGATTCCTAGCGGATCGCGGGCTCGAGCGGGGCTGTTGCTTCATGATAACGCTGAACCTCCTCGATGATATGCGGGTTTACCTGGTGTTCAATCGACTCCGCTGCGACGCGGAGCGCGTTTTTGACGGCAAGTGGCGTGCTCGAGCCGTGCGCGATGATGCAGATGCCATTGACGCCGAGGAGCGGGCTGCCACCGTATTCTTCGTAGTTGGTTTTATCTTTGATAGTGCGAAACGATTCTCGCGCCAAAAACGCGCCCACCTTGCGCATCGGCGTTCGAGACAGTTCGTGCTTTAGCCACTGAAAAATTGCCACCGAGATCGATTCGCAGGTTTTTAAAATTACGTTCCCGACAAATCCGTCGCACACCACCACCTCCACCGGATCCTCGAAAAGATGCCGCCCCTCGATGTTGCCGACAAAATTCAATGAGCTCTTCTTCAGCATTTTGAAGACTTCCTTGGTCATCTCGTTGCCTTTCACATCCTCCTCGCCGAGCGAGATCAGGCCAACTGTCGGATTCTTGTAGCCGAGCACGTGACTGGAATAAACCGAGCCCATGAACGCATATTGGAGAAGATGTTCAGGCCGCGCATCGATGTTCGCGCCCGCGTCCATTAACACAAAAACATTCGTTTCGGTGGGCAGGACCGCGGCGATGCCGGGCCGATAGATTCCGGGCAAAGTGCGCAGTTTAACCATGCTCGCTGCCACGGCCGCGCCGGTGTGGCCCGCGCTGACGATGGCGTTGGCTTGACCGCGTTTAACCAGATCGACCGCACGACTGACGGACGAATCTTTTTCCGGCGCACGGCGGACCAGGCTCGGTCACTCATGTCGACCACTTGAGTCGAATGCACGATCTCGATCCGACTGTCGTTGCAACCGAGTTTCCTCAGCTCCGCTTCGATTTGAGCGGTATCGCCAACAAGAAAGAGTTTGCTGATGTGGGGATACTCACGCAACGCGAGCGCGGCGCCAGCAACAAGGTTGGGTGGGCCAAAATCGCCGCCCATCGCATCCAGTGCGATTTTCATGCGAGGTAGCAGTTTGCGTTTATCGCGCGGCTAATGCAAAACGAAAATCGAGCGAGGGAGAACCGAGAGTCGTGAATCGATGTAACGGTTTAACGATTCACGATGTGACGGAACGCGCAGCCGTTCACGCCCCCACGCTCAATACCTGTCGCCCCTTATAATAACCGCAGGAAGGGCAAACGGTGTGCGAAGGCACCGTGCTGCCACATTGCGCGCACTTGTTCAGCTGTGGGGCATGCCACCGATTGGCCGCTTTGCGCGTGCGCAACCGCATCTTCGAGGTTTTACGTTTGGGGACACCCATAATTAGCGAGCGGGAACGAAAGCATGGTTTGGCGGAAAGGCAACGTTGGAACGCTAAAACGTTGAAGCAGTTAAAGCGTTGAACGGTTGAAGCGGGGAATTTAACGGATCGACCGCTTCATCGATTCAACCTTCAAAGTTTCTCAATCTTCAGCTTATCCAGCGCGCTCCAATCCGCTTTTGCTGTGCCGGCGTCGCCGGTGGTCTCAAGCTTCGCCGCTTTGCAAACGCGCGCTCCATCGCGATCGCAATGCGGATAGGGCGGCAGATTTAACAAAATATCTTCGCGCAGGAAGGGCGTGATATCGATGTTCTCCGGCCCGTGCAATTCGGTGTGGAGCGCAAACGCCGGAACCTTGATTTCGTGCTCGAACTTTTCGAGGCAGGCCACGCAGCTCAGCTCAACCGTTTGCGCGATCATCCCATTGGCCCAGAGCGCGCCATCGGAAATTCCGAGGTCGAGGCTGTAACGCATCGGTCCAACGCAGCGAATTTCCGGCGTCGCGATGTCGCCGAGCGGACAATCTTCTTCGCCGTCCAGATGCAGGCCTCCCGGCGGGATTTGATTCAAATGAATTTTCACCCTGGAAGCCTTCCGGAATTCAGATCACGGCTGCAACGTTTCCCAATTCAGGGTTAAATTTTTTGCGAGTGCCTCAGCCACCAGTGACGGCACAAACGCGGAAACATCGCCCCCGAGCCTGGCGATTTCTTTCACAATTCGCGAGCTGAGATAAGTGTATTCCTCCTTCGGCATGAAGGAAGATCGTTTCAATTTCAGGGTCGAGCTTCCGGTTCATCAGGGCCATTTGAAATTCAAACTCGAAATCGGAAATCGCTCGCAACCCGCGCACGACGGCATGCGCGCCCTCCGAGGCGGCGAATTCCACCAGCAGCCCGTCCATGGGCGCGACTCGCACGGCATCGATCGTAATCGCTTGCCGCAGCATGGCGAGCCGCTCGTCCGGCGTGAACAGGGGTTGCTTTTGATCGTTAATCGCCACCGCCACGATGACTTCGTCGAAAGCGTGCGGGCCCTCTCGATGACATCGAGATGGCCGTTCGTCACGGGATCGAAGCTGCCGGGATAAATCGCGCGTCGCACCGGCAGAAAATCGTGCAGGAAAGCACAGTTGCAACGCTGATTGAAGCCCCGACTCAGGCGATTGGGTAGCGCACGCGTCTCGCGTGCTGGTTTCGGCGTCTCGCCGAAACAATCTTTAGGAAAGTCCGCGATCGCGAGGACGCGATCGCCAGCCGCGAGCGCGTGCTACCCAGAACAGGAGCAACACCACCTTTGGTCGGCAATGCCGTCTCGCATTCGAGCTTCGTCATTCGTCATTCGTCATTTTCACGCATCCAAGTTGCCGAATAAGGGCGAAGCAGGGAAAGTATTCACCTCCAGATGATTGACCCGTCGCCTTATCGCAGCGTCGCCGTAGCCAGCACTTTCTCGCCTCGCTTTGAGCAGGTATTGGCGGAGGCGAAACGGATCCGGGACCGATTCGACTCCGAGCTCTGCCTGGTTTACGTGGGTGAAAAAAGCGAGGAGACGAGTGCGAAGTTTGCCGCCGCGCTGGAACGGATCTCATTGCCGAAGAATTCCCCTATCCATTACGAGCAGGGCGATCCAGCCACTGCAATTTTGCGAGCGATCGAGCGTCACGATATCGACCTGATCGTGGCGGGTGCGCTCGAGAAAGAGGTAGTCCTTCATCCTTTCCTGGGAAACGTCGCTCGCCGGCTTTTGCGGGAAGGCCGCAGCTCGGTCATTCTTTTTACCCATCCGGCGCGTGAGCCAGAGCCCTTGCGCAAGATCGTTTTCCTGGTGGAATATTCCGAGCACGGTTCCAACAGCCTGCGCCGGGCGCTGCACCTGGCAGCGCGCGAAAATTCGGAACGCGTTTATGTGGTGCGGCTTATCACCACCTTCGATGAAGCGCGCGCGAAAAAGGAAGGCACCCCGGCGGAAGCGGATGAGGATGCGAAACTGGAGCATTTCGTTCTTGATCTCGGCCATACCGATGTGCCGATCGAAGTGCGCTGCATTCGCGGCAACACCGGGTTTGCCGCGGCCGATTTTGTGAAATCGGTGGAGGCGGATTTGCTGGTGGTGCCGCTCGATCCCGCGAAAAACGCTGGCCAATTGCCGCCTAATCTGGAATGGCTCATGGACGTTATTCCTTGCAATCTTTGGGTGAGCCGCTGAGGTGGGGAGCGCACGCAACGCCTGTCCGACTCGGACCTTGCGTTCAACCGCCAGTCTGGCTCGGACCGATGAATTCCACTCCACCATTCCATCCTTACGGCACTGCGCACCTTCTCGTGATTTTTCTCACGATTGCCTTACCGTTTGCCTTCGCAGCGCTCGTCCGTTGGACGAAATCCTCCTTGGTAGAGCGCATCATCGTTGGCGCGTTCTCTCTGACGCTGGTGCTAAATTATCTTGTCTACCTGCGCTTGGTGCGGCAATCCGGCGCCGTCAGCTGGGAGCAACTGCTACCACTCCAACTTTGCGATTGGGCGATGGTCGTAATCATCATCGCCATGTGGACACGCCGGCCGGGCTGGTTCGAGGTCGCCTATTTTTGGGGAATCGGCGGGACGGTGCAGGCCGTCCTGACCCCGAATCTGCCCTACGGTTTCCCAGATTTCCGATTCTTTAGTTTTTTCGTTTCTCACTGCGTGAATCATCATGGGCGTTATTTTCTTAATGTTGGTGCATCATCTACGGCCCCGCCCCTTTTCCATCATCCGCGTCTTTGCCTGGACGGAGGTCTATTTCATTATCACGCTGGCGGCGGACAAGATCACCGGGGTCAATTACGGCTTTCTGCTTCACAAACCGGAGGCGAAAACGTTGCTCAACATTCTCTCGGACAACCACCCGCTTTATCTTTTCGAAATGCACGTGCTCGCGCTCGCATTTTTGTGGTCCTGTATTTGCCATTCGCCATTTACGATTTGGCGCGAAGAAAGATTAAATATGCGTGATAATACGCTCGTCATCCCGAGCCGCGCAGACGGTGAGGGACCTCTCAATCGCAGTAAAATTCACGCAAGAAATGCCTTCGCGATCCACGAAGGGCTGGCTTCGAATAGGCCGACTTTTGGTTTGTGTAACTTTAAAGCTAATGTGAGGTCCTTCGGTCCGAGCCGGACGAGCATTGTCTTGCGCGGCTCAGGATGACACCAGTTCAACGTCTTGGAATGAAACCGACGCCACTCAAGATTCGCTCCGTCACCATCGGCGGGCGCGAGCCAGCATTTATCCTCGGGCCGTGCGTGATCGAATCGGAAAAATTCGTCCGACGAATGGCGCAAAAATTGCGAAGATTTGCGACGCGGAAAACGTCTCCTTCATTTTCAAGGCGTCCTACGACAAAGCCAATCGCACCTCGGTGAAATCATTTCGCGGAATTGGCGCACGCGCAGGGCTGCGAAATCCTCGCTTCCATCGGCCGAGAACTGAAAATTCCCGTAACGACGGACGTGCATTCCCCATCCGAGGCGGACAATGGCGGGCCAATTCATCGATTTGCTGCAAATCCCAGCCTTCCTTTGCCGCCAAACTGATTTGCTGCAGGCAGCCGCGGAGACCGGGCGCGCTGTCAACGTAAAAGAAAGGTCAGTTTCTTGCCCCATGGGACGTGAAAAATATTGCGGAGAAGCTGGAGAAGTTTGGCGCGAAACAATTTCTCTTCACCGAACGCGGCACCACTTTTGGTTATAACAATCTCGTCGCCGATTTCCGATCGCTGGCCTGGATTCGTGAAGCCGGCTACCGCGTGATGTTTGACGCCACCCATTCCGTGCAACGCCCCGGTGGCGCCGGGGAATCCACTTCGGGCGACGGCGAACTCGCACCTTTGCTGGCGCGCGCGGCAATGGCAGCCGGATGCGACGGCATTTTCATGGAAGTGCACGAAAATCCGGCAGCCGCCTTGTCCGATGGCCCAAACCAGTTGCCTCTAAAAAATTTGCCGAAGGTTCTCCGCGTGTTAAAGCTGTTCATGCTGCCGTTTCGTAACGGTCCCCGCGGCGCGTTCTTTTTGTCGGCTTGATCGCCGCAAGCCTTCTCGTCGCGCCGGCCGATTTCGCGCAGCAATCGAAAAAGCATGGCGGAAAGAAAAATAAGGACCAGGAAGCAGCGGCGCAATCAGCTACTCCCAGCCCCGGATCAGGCGCCCAGGTTCCCTTGCCCATCGGCCATGAAGCAAAAGGACTCGTCCTACCCGATATTGATGAAAATGGACGTTTGCGCGGTCGGTTCGTCGCCGGAACCGCGCGACGCGTCGATCAGGACCACATGCAATTTCGGGAGTTGAACATTACCACTTACACCGAGGACAATCAGATCGATCTTCAGATCGCGATGGCAGATTCCGTGCTGGACTTGAATACGCATGTCCTTAGTTCACCACAAAGAACGACGATTAAACGCGCCGATTTCGAGATCGTGGGCGACACCGCCCGCTTTGACACCGCGGCGCGACACGGAACCATCACCGGCAACGTGAAAATGGTGATCACCGATCAATCCAAATTGAGGCCGCAAAAATCGCCATGAAGCTGATCGCGCTCGCAATCCTGGGATTCGCATTTAGTGCTTTGGCACAAACCGAGGTCGTCACCACGGCGGCCCAAACTTCCAAGCCAACCAGTTCGCCGAAAAAGAAAACCGACGACGACCAACAAAAATCCTTTCGGGCCGGAATCGAAAAACGAAGGTCCGATCACAACCGAAATTTATGCGGATGAAGCATCTTTCGATTCGAGCAAGAACGTTGGTGTTTTTACCGGACACGTGAAAGTGTTCGATCCGCGATTCAATCTGCAATCGGACAAGCTAACGGTTTATTTGCATAAAGGTGAAGACCAGGGACTGGAGAAAGCTATCGCGGAAGGAAACGTCGGCGTGGTGCGTGATCGGCCAGATCCCAACGGCGGTCCGCCGACGCACGCCGTCGGCCGTTCCGAGCATGCCGTTTATACTGCAAACGATGGCAGCGTCGAGCTGACCGGCATGCCCAAAGTCCAGCAGGGACTGAACTTGCACATTGCGACCAGCTCCGAGACGGTCATGGTTATCGATCAGGACGGACATCTCAATACCCATGGCCCGAGTCGGACGGAAATACGCCAGGAACCAAAGACGAAAAACGGGATCGCCCAGTCCCTCGCCATCTCCGAAACAATGATTAGCGCGACCGCTGCACCTTCACCGATCAGCGCGAAAACAACCGTGCCGCCGGATGTTTTGTCCACACGCGAGCTGGTCAAAATTTACGGTGGCCGCGCCGTCGTCAATGGGATCAATGTTAACGTCAAGGCTGGCGAGATCGTTGGCCTGCTCGGGCCGAACGGTGCAGGGAAGACGACGACTTTCTACATGATCGTCGGCCTCGTCCGGCCGAACAGCGGAAACGTCATTTTTCGCGATCAAGACGTGACCACTTTCCCGATGTTCAAGCGGGCGCGATTGGGCATGGGCTATCTGCCACAGGAGGAATCGATCTTTCGCAAAATGACGGTTGAACAAAACATCATGGCGATTCTGGAAACGTTGCCGCTAAGTAAACACGAGCGGAAGCAGCGCTGCGATCACCTGCTGCATCAGTTTGGAATCGAGAAAATCGCCAAGAACACGGCGTTGACCTTGAGCGGCGGAGAAAAACGCAGGCTCACCATCGCGCGCTCGCTCGTGACCAGTCCGAGTTTGCTCATGCTCGACGAACCATTCAGCGGGGTGGACCCAATTGCGGTCTATGACGTGCAACAAATTGTCGTGAACCTGCGGAAGTCCGGTCTCGCCATCCTGATAACCGATCACAACGTTGCGTGAAACGTTGTCGATCGTCGATCGCGCCTACCTGATTCTTCGAAGGCCGGGTTGAAAGCGAAGGCTCCAAGGATTTCCTCATCAATGACCCGATCAGTCGCCAGTTATATCTAGGCGAGCGATTCCGGATGTAGCACAGCCATCCTTGGCTGTGGCGCCGGTGGGCATCTTGCCCGCCGATTAGAATAGCTCAGCTTTTAAGGTGGATCGGCCGCGCCGCCGGAGCGCTAAAAATAAAGGCGGCTTCGCGCCATTTATTAACATCGAGCAAGGGACTGCTCGATCCACCGAGCTCAGACTGCCCGAGTCACTCCCCACCAGCATCATCCTCATCTTCCTCGGGCGGCGCGGTCCATTCTGACCCGCTTGACTTCGTTTTCCTTTTTCAGCGCGTCGGCCAGCGTTTTGTAGATCGACATGGTGAAGCGATCGGGATCCTTGCCGAATGTGATTCGGAGGAATTTGCCCTCGAAGTAACTAGATCCATTCCCGTCCTTAATCTGGAGAACGAAGAAGCTGCCATCACTATCTTCGGTAATGTCGTCGTAGCGGACGGGCTTCTCGTCGTTTACCTGAATACTGTCGCTCGTTATCTGAAGCGTATCGCCGTGAGCATTTGTCCAATCACCGAAATAGGATGCTGCCTCTTCTTTTCTTCGGTAGCCGCGATCCTGGTAGCAGGTACAAACAGGATCGCGAGAAACGGCAGCGAAAAGCGAACGTTGTGAGAAGTGAGAGGTGAAACGTGAGAGGTAGGTCATTGCCTGTAGTCTGTAGTCAGTGGTCCGTAGCCTTGGCGGTCCAGATTTTCATCACATCAGTGGAACCTTGAGAGCGCACTCCATTATCATTCAGGATATTTTCGGTGGCGCTGACCATTTCGGCCCTAGGAAAACAATAGCTTCCCCGCTCGAGCGAGTATTAAATTCGAAAGTAACGAACTCATCCTTCAAATCTCGCAGGACCTCGACCAGATGAGCAAGGTTTTTGATTGGTTGATGGTTAACGGTCTGTAACACCTGCCAGCCCGGGTTTCCATATCCCTTCGAGAGCCGGTGAGGGAAAAATGGACAGGGCACGACGACCAGCCGTTCACCGGGAAATGTTGGTTTGTCCCCAATTCTCGTGATCAATGGGCTGCCAATATAGGTCAGCATGCCAACTATTGCGCTAGTTTCGCGATTGCGTTGCGCCAGCGCGATCAGGTCCGTCGTAGCTTCAGAAAAGACGATCGGACCGTAAACGAAGTACGAAGGATAGCTTCCTTTTAACTCTGGAATGACCAATGGACGCTGTCGTAATACCGGCAGGTTTATCTTCAATTCTTTTCCACCGCGAAAATGGTAAGCGGAACGGTGTCCTTAACCGCTAGTTTCTGAACCATGTATGGAAAACGGACTCGAAGCGTATCTCCAAGCTTGATCATGCCTTCATCGTCGACCGGGACATCACCGATCTTCGTGATTACATCCCATTCCTTTAGCGGATAGCTCGCCGCCGAATCGAACGGGCGATGAACAACCATTCCCTGCAAAGATTCCGGCAGATGCAGGTAAGAGCGCAGGGCCGGATTCTCCAGAGTCTGGAGATCATCGTACATAGTTGGCTTTCCATCATAATGGCCATCGGCAATGTCTTGCAGGAATAGCTCTATCTCCTCCACCGGAATGATGTAGCCGATATTCTGCGCCATTTGCAGATGACTAAAAGCCACCCCGACTATCTCGTCGTTAACTATCGCGGGGCCGCCGCTATTGCCGGGATTAATTGCGGCATCAATTTGGATCCTTAGTCCAAGCGTCGAGAGACTATAACCGGTGAACTCGATCCGGGAGATAATTCCTTTGGTGATGGAGAGACTGGCCCCGCCAGTTGATATCCATAGACCATCACCGGCTCCTTGAGTCCGGCAACGACTTCCTAAACGGCAATGGGGAATGCGAATCGAAAAATTTCTCGTCTTCCAGTTCGAGAATCGCCAGATCCATGCCCGGCGCGACTGCCTTCACGATCGCGGGAAGCTTGTCCCCCGCCTGATTTGCCTGAACCTGCACTTCGCTCGCGTATTGGACGACGTGGGCGTTGGTCAAAATGCGCTTTGCCGCCGATCACAGTCCCGCTGGCGGTGATGTCACTCGGCTCTTTTTTGTCCAAGGCTTGCGTCGGATCAGGCTGACGCAGGGTGGCGAAGATTTTTACCACTGAGTTCTCGACCGCCTTTGAGGGAGTTGCGGCTGGTGGCGATAAGACAACGACGGGAGAAGGTTTTGCTTCGGGCGTGGGAGTAACCGGTGGTGGGCTCGGTTCGGCGGGGGCTGCCAAGGCTGCCGCAATCGTGAGGCAAAAGATTAAGGAACCGGCAAAAGCGGATGTGATGGCGAAGACGAGCCGCGAAGTTCGATCGATCCCTCATCGGGCAAAGGAACACGCTTCCAGCCTGCGGGGCAACCGAGCGTCTCGCCTGGTTAATGGTTCTGGAGACAGACTAGAAGCCTGCTAGCCCCATAGGCAGGATGCCTGCGCCGCCCTTCTTGTTATTCCCGCCGCGACAAGGTAAACGTTGATTCCGTAATGCCCGACGGCCCAACCACGCAAACCATCACTTCTGCAAGCGATCAACGCAAAAGCGTGCCCGTTGTAACAGTGGAAAGTTTTTTCAACACTCATGGGGAGAAGCTGGCGCTGCGACTGGAAGGGCCGCGCGTCGGTTTTTACCGGAAAATCCGCGAGCCAACGATTAATCGACCTGGCCTCGCCTTAAGTGGGTTCTTCAGTTATTTCGCCGAGAAACGTGTTCAGGTGCTGGGTGCCGCCGAGAATACTTATCTCAAAAGTCTTTCGCCCAAATTGCGGGTGAAACGCTTCCGCGCCTTGTGCGAACAGAAAATTCCGTGCGTGGTGATCTCGCGGGGCGCACATCTCGACGATGCCCTGATGGCGGTGGCAGCGGATGAAGAGATTGCCATTTTTCGCACGCCGATGATCACGATGAAGTTCATCAACGCCGCTACCATCGCACTGGAAGTCGATTTTTCTCCGACTGTGACCGAGTTCGGCAGTATGGTGGACATTCTTGGAGTCGGCGTTCTCATTCGCGGGGTCAGCGGCATCGGCAAAGCGAGAGTGTGCTGCAATTGATCGAACGCGGATACAGCCTGGTGGCGGACGATGTGACGCGGATCACTTCGCTGGAGGGGCGAGAATTGATCGCACACGGCGCCGGAAATGACGCGTTATCACATGGAAGTGCGTGGGATCGGAATCATCAATGTTGCCTCGGTCTTTGGTATTGGCGCTATCCGGGTGGAGAAACGGCTCGATATGGCGGTGACGTTAAAGGATTGGAACGAAATGGAGGACGTCGACCGCACCGGCTCGATCGCGAGCTTTATGAAATTCTGGATATCAAAGTGCCGCACGTCACCATTCCAGTGCGGCCGGGCCGCGATCTGGCGCGCTTGATCGAAGTCGCGGCAATGGACCAAAAATTGAAGAGCCTCGGCAGTAATGCGGCGTTGGAATTCAATACAAAGCTGCTCAATTTAATGGAAAAGAAAAATCCCGATGGGATTGCTTAATCGAAAAACTGGTGCCGGCGCCTCCGCGCAGAAAGCCGAAAAGGAAATCACAGTCGTGAACCGCCTCGGTTTGCATGCCCGACCTGCCGCCCTTTTCGTCAAGGTGGCGAGTCGTTTTCGGGCCGAGGTGTGGGTGAAAAAGGAGAGTGAAGAGGTAAATGGCAAGAGCATCATGGGCCTGATGATGCTGGCGGCGGGACAGGGATCGAAATTGCAAATTCGTTGTGAAGGACCCGATGCCGAGCGCGCGCTCGAAGAAATCGAAGAACTCATCAAGGGACGCTTCAACGAAGATTGATCCCCACGCGGTCGACCGCGAGCGAAACACTAATCCGGCTGGGAATCGAGAAATCCTGTGAACGTTACCCTAAGGTTTTACTACGGCAGCCGTTGATTTTCATTCGGGAATGACGGCTATCGCGGAACACAGGCATTTTTGCCTGTGCGCCCAGCGCGGCTTTTAGCCCGCTGCGATTGGCTGGTGAAACAGGCAGGAATGCCTGTTTGGCGCACAGGCTAGAAAGCCTGTGTTCCTTTGTTGACATTCGCGCTAATCTCCCTGCGATGACTGACGAGTCGGCCGAAACCCGTTTCCACGGTGTGGGTGTGTCGCCCGGGATTGCCCGCGGCGACATTCAAGTCATGCGTGACGAGCTCGAGGAAATCGACCGTTACTCAATTGCGCCGTCGCAGGTCTCGGCCGAGATCGCCCGCTTCGAATCGGCGCTGGTGCAGACGCGCATTCAGATTCTCGAAATGCAGCAAAAGATCGCGGAGGCAATCGGGACGAAAGACGCGGGAATTTTCGATGCCCATCTCCTGGTGGTGGAAGATCGCACTTTGATCGACGAGGTCTTGCGCAAACTGGAATGCGATCACCTTAACGTCGAAGCGATCTTTCATGACGTCGCGGCGAAGCTCACGCCGAAACTCTCGGGCAAATCGATGATCCTTATTTGCGCGAGCGCGCCCTCGACATCCAGGATGTGAATGCGACGTGTCGTTCGCAATTTGCAGGGCAAGGCCCCAAAATGATGCCCCTGCCGGGCGAAGCCGCACATTCTGGTCGCCCATAATCTCACCCCCTCGGACACGGCCTCGATGGATCGGCACCGGGTCCTCGGCATCGCAACCGATCTCGGCAGCCGCACTTCTCACACCGCAATCATGGCGCGCTCACTCGCCATTCCCGCCACCGTCGGCTTGCATGATGTGACCGAAAAGGTTGAGAGCGGAGCGGCGGCGTTACTGGACGGCTACACCGGATTGCTCATCGTCAATCCATCGCCGGAAACACTGGCCTATTATGGCAAGGTCGAAGTCCGGCAATCGGAAGTTTCGAAAGAGCTCTGCAGTGCTGCGCGAGCGATCGGCTACGACCCGGGATGGCGATCACATTGTTTTGTCGGCAAACATTGAGTTGCCGGATGACGTCACCAGCGTCTCGGCCAACGGCGCGGAGGGAATCGGGCTGTATCGTACCTGAATTTCTTTATCTCGATCGCGATTCCCTGCCCGGCGAGGAAGAGCAATATCAGACATATCGGCGTGTCGCCGAATCCGGTCCGACCACATCCGGTTATCATCCGAACGTTCGATCTTGGCGGCGACAAAATCGCCGGCGGAATCGATGTGAGCGACGAGCTCAATCCTTTTTTGGCTGGCGCGCCATCCGTTTTTGCCTCGAACATCTTGAAGTCTTTAAGCCCCAGCTGCGCGCCATCCTGCGCGCGAGCGAGCTCGGCAACGTTAAACTGATGTTTCCGATGATTTCCGGAAAAGCGGAGTTGGTTCGCGCTCTCGAGCTAGTGGACGAATGCAAAAGCGAGCTGGCGTCGGCCAAGATCCTGTTCAACGCTGAAATGCAGATCGGCGCCATGATCGAGATCCCGAGCGCGGCGATTTGCTCGGAATCACTCGCACCCGAGGTCGATTTCTTCAGCATCGGGACGAACGATTTGATTCAATCACGCCATTGCCGTTGATCGCGTGAACGAGCGCATTGCGCATCTTTACGAACCGTCGCATCCAGCTGTGTCTGCGTTTGATCAAGATGGTGGCCGATGCGGCTCGCCAACATAAGATCTGGTTCGGTATTTGTGGCGAAATGGCGGGCGACATCGAGCTGACGCCCCTTTGCTCGGGCTCGGAGTGGACGAATTGAGTGTCAGCCCGGCGTTGGTGCCGCGAGTGAAATCGGCTATTCTGCAATGTCTCGCGCGAGGAGTGTGAAAAATTAGTGGAGGAAGCGCTTTTGCTCGATTCGCCGCGCGGCAATCTGGAGCGCTCTCTGGAACTCGCGCGCGAACGCTACGGCGAATTGCTGGGCTAGCCGACGACTACTCCTCCTCCGTCGCTTCCGATTCCGGATCGATTTCCGGCTTCAGCCCTTCCTCTTCCATTTTTGCGCAGGACATCGCTCATGTCCTCGACCTCATCCCAGACTTCCTGGCTCACATAAATGGGCGCCTTTTGTTGCGTCGCCATCGCGATGCAATCACTTGGCCGGGCATCGAGTTCGATGATTTTTCTGCTGCAGCTCATTCTCCGCGGCAATGATCATGCGCGCATAATAAGTCGCGTTTTTCAAATCGTTGATGATCACCCGCTCGACGTGCGCGCCTACCGCCGTCATCAAATGCGCCATCAAATCATGTGTCAAAGGTCGTTCTTTCGACATCTCGCGCATGAACATCGTGATCGCGCTCCCGACTGTTTGATCGACGTAAACAATAAAGACTTTGTCGCTATTCCCGACAAAAACCGCGCAGCCGCCGCTGGTGGGGAGCACAGCACGAACATGTACCTCAATGACCGTTTTGTTCACCGTGTTGACGGTACTGATGGAAGGACGAAAAACAAGCTGCTCCCAGCTGCGCGTACATCTTTTAGCGGCGAGAGCAGAAATGGTTGTTTCCGGGAGCGAGCGTGACCTACGCCTCCCCCGATCCCAATTTGTTGCACCGAACCGGCCAGAGATCTGCTGTTGGTTTTTTTGAATCGACCTTGCATGTTTCGCCGGATCAACAATTGTCCGCTTTGCAGCCGCTGACGAAATGACGAAAAACGATTGGGACCTGGAGGCGGCAAACGCCACCTATAACGTCGAGGGTTGGGGAACCGGTTACTTTTCCATCAATGCTGATGGCAATGTCGTGGCCAAGCCGCTCCAGGAGAATGGTGGCGCCATTCCCATTCTTGAAGTTGTTAACGAAGCGCGTTCACGCGGGCTCCCTTTCCCCTTGTCATCCGCTTTCAGGATTTGCTCCGCCACCGCGTCGAATCTGTGAACCGCGCATTCGAAAACGCGATCACGGAATTCAACTATCGGGGAAAATACCGCGGCGTTTTTCCGATCAAAGTCAATCAACTGCGCGAAGTGATCGAAGAAATCGTCGATGCCGGCCAGGCGTTTCACTTTGGCCTGGAGGCGGGAAGCAAGCCGGAATTAGTCGCTGCCCTGGCCATGCACAAGGACGCGGAGAGTTTGGTTATTTGCAATGGCTATAAGGATCCGGCTTTTATTCGGATCGCGCTGCTGGGGCGCAAACTGGACAAACAGGTCATCATCGTAGTTGAGAAGCTGGAAGAACTGGAGCAGACCATTCGGACCTCCAAGGAAGTTGGGGTTGAACCGCTTATTGGCATTCGTGTCCGTTTGACCAGCAAAGGCGCGGGCAAATGGACCACCAGTGGAGGCGAGAACGCGAAGTTTGGACTCGATACCGTCAATCTCCTTGCCGCGAGCGACATGTTGAAAAGCGAAGGACTGGCGCATTGCCTAAAGCTGATCCACTTCCACGTTGGCTCACAGGTTCCCGACATCTCGACGATCAAACGTGCCGTGCGCGAAGCGGCCCGCTATTACTCCAAGATCGCGAAACTCGGTCACGAACTGGAATACCTCGACGTCGGCGGCGGTCTCGGCGTAGATTACGATGGTTCGCGTTCTACTTTCGATAGCTCAACGAACTATTCGCTTCAGGAATACACCAACGATGTTGTCTGGAACATCATGGATGTGTGCGATTCGGAAGGCGTGGCGCATCCAGCAATCGTTAGTGAAGGCGGGCGTGCCATTGTCGCCCATCATTCGGTCTTGGTAATGGAGGCATTCGGCTCGATCGAGAAGACAGCCGGGAAAGCAAAGATCGGCGCGACCGAAAAGGACCATAAGCTGGTAGGGCGACATTCTGGAAGTGAAGCAACGGCTCAAACGTGGCAACCGGCTGGAGAGCTTGCACGACATCCAGCAAATCAAAGAAGAAGCCCAGCAAACTTTCGACCTCGGGTTGCTCGACCTCGAGTCAAAAGCAAAGATCGATACGCGTTTACTGGCAATTGGCCACCCAGATCGTCGGCATGCATCGCGGTCTGCGATTTATCCCGGACGAAGTAAAGGAGCTCGAAACTTCGCTGGGCGATCAATACATCTGCAATTTCTCCGTCTTTCAATCGCTCCTCGATCACTGGGCCCTCGGCCAGCTCTTTCCCATCATGCCAATTCATCGCCTGACCGAGGCGCCCGAGCGCAACGGCACCATCGTGGACATCACCTGCGATTCTGATGGCAAGGTTTCCAAGTTCATCGACCTGCTGGATGTTCGAGATACCCTGCCCCTTCATCGAATTAATCCCGGCGAAATCTATTATCTCGGCGTCTTCATGGTTGGCGCTTATCAGGATATCATGGGCGACCTGCACAACTTGTTTGGACGCGTTACCGAAGTGCATGTCTTTCTCGACCCGGACGAAGAATCCGGCTGGGTACATCGAGGAAGTAATCGAAGGCAGCACTATCGGCGAAGTTCTCGCCATGACACAGTGGGACAAGGTTGAGCTGATGCGTCTCCTCAAAACACAAGTCGATGCCGCGATCAAAACCGATCGGATGAAACCGAATGACGCGATGAAGCTACTTTCCGATTACGAGCGGCTTCTGCAGGAATACACTTATCTCAGTCTCAATGGCAACAAACCCGTGCCACAGCCCGGTAGCTTTCTGCCGCTGAGTTCGTGAAGAGGAGTTGTGCTTAGCGCGGCTAATGCCCGTACAGGGAATACCGCTGGCGACATTTGGCTTTCGCTGACTTTCGCTGGTCGGGCGACCTGGTCGGTTTGCACATCGTGCACGGGAAGAACACGCTCACGCGCTTGGTTGTCTCGCCCCGAAAGCCCACGTCGGGCCTGAAAAGCCGATTATAATGGTTTGACAAAAACTCTTGCAGAACAGTTGATTGGACCAAGCAAACAGAAAGGAAACATTATGGCCAAAAGGTGCATCTAGCGGATTCAGTCTATAAAGTGGTGGAGCTGGTCGGCACGAGCTCGAAGTCATGGGAGGATGCAGCGAAGAATGCGGTGGAGACCGCTGCTGGAAGCACTGCGTGACCTGCGCGTTGCCGAGATCGTGAAACAGGATATGACAGTTGAGAATGGCAAGGTGGCAGCCTACCGCGCGCGAGTGCTGGTCTCCTTTAAGTGCGGAAGCTGAGAAGCCTCCGGCAGGAGTCGACTCATTCGCTCCCTATTTGTTAGACCCGATTTGTTCTGTGCCCACAAGAAGCTGTTGGAATTCCGGGTCGTTGCGAATCGCGTAATAGCCAATCGGACGACAGCGAATTTCCGGTGTCATTAGCAACAAAGGTCAACAGCAAGAGATCGAAGACGATCCGGCTTGAAGATTTACTGGGTTGCCACCGGCGATTGATCTTGCGGTCGAATCGGGCGTTTGCGCGATTCTAAGAAGGCCACTAGACGCGTCCAGCTCCTGCGGCTTAAGCGAGCTGCCGAACGCCGGCATATTGGTCTCCGCCATTGACGATGCGGA